>Ga0187892_10001374_pt1 | contig 55956 bp, 60 predicted proteins | sample MA1701073metaG_FD_139345 | JGI IMG/M metagenome (GOLD analysis project Ga0187892, IMG submission 139345) | Bio-ooze microbial communities from a basaltic lava cave in the Kipuka Kanohina Cave System on the Island of Hawaii, USA - MA170107-3 metaG ...
CCCCCCCCGGCGCTGCGCGGCATCCCGCCTTGTCAGGGGGGGGTCAGTCCCAGGGCGACTCGCCGAACGCGGCGCGGTAGCGCGCGCCGATCTCCTCGCGCGAGGGGCGGTGGTTCTGCGGGCCGCGGTGCGCGATCTTGATCGAGCCCAGCAGCGAGGCGAGCCGCCCGGTGCGCTGCCAGTCCCAGCCGCGCGCGATGCCGTAGAGCAGGCCCGCCCGGTAGGCATCGCCGCAGCCGGTCGGGTCGGCGAGTCGCTCGGCCGGGACGCTCGGGATCTCGTGGCGGCGGCCGCTGGCGAGGATGCGCGAGCCCTGCGCGCCAAACGTGACGACGAGCGCCTCGAGGCCCGCGGCGAGCGCATCGAGCGTGCTCCCGGTCTTTTCCTCGAGCAGCCCGCCTTCGTAGTCGTTCACCGCGACGTAATCGGCGAGCCGCAGCATCTCGGCGAGCTCCTCGCGCGAGAACATCGGCAGGCCCTGGCCGGGGTCGAACAGGAACGGGATGCCGGCCGCGGCGCACTGGCGCGAGTGCTCGAGCATGCCGAGCTTCCCGTCCGGGCCGATGATCGCGAGCCCGGCGCCGAGCCCCTCGCCGATGTGATTCTCGTGCGAGTGGTTCATGGCGCCGGGATGGAAGGCCGTGATCTGGTTGTCGTCGAGGTCCGTGGTGATGAAGGCCTGCGCCGTGAACTGCCCCGGGATGCGCTTCACGAGCCGCGCCGAGATGCCGAGGCGCTCCAGCCGCTCGAGGTACGGTGCGCTGTCCTCGCCGACGGTGGCCATGACGAGCGGGTCTTCGCCGAGCAGCTTCAGGTTGTAGGCGATGTTGCCGGCAGTGCCGCCGAACTCGCGCCGCATCTCGGGGGTGAGGAAGCAGACGTTGAGGATGTGCAGGCGGTCGGCGAGCAGGTGATTCCGGAAACGGTCCGGGAACACCATGATCGTGTCGTAGGCGATCGAGCCGGTGACCAGCGTCGGCTTCAGGCGCGCGCTCTCAGTGATAGAAGAGGTAAAGCCGGTAGCCCACCGCGCGCAGGTCGCTCGTCTCGAGCAGCAGGCGCAGCGTCGCCTCGGCGCGCGGCGCGATGCCCTGCGCTAGGCCGGCTGCGCCTTCGGCGCCAAGGTAGTCGGCGGGAGCGAGCACGCGCCGCGCCACCACCTCGTCGCGCGGGTCGGTGAGCGTGAGCTCGAGCGCCGGGTACTCCTGCGGGAACGGCGCGTGGTTGCGGATCACGGCGTTCAGCACGATCACGTTCTCGCGCGGGCCCTCGGTATGCAGGCCCGAGGACTCGATCGTGATCAGCTCGGGGCGGCGCGGCAGCCGCAGCTCGCAGCCGAGCGCGGCGCACGCCGCGGCGAGCCGCGGCCGCGCCTCGGGCACGAGCACCGCCAGCTCGGTGCGGAAGTGCAGCGCCGCCTGCGCGCCGAGCGCGCCGAGCGCAACGAGCGCCGCCAGGCCCCAGGCGAGGCGCCGGCGCGGCGGCGGCGGCTGCTCGTCGAGGAACTCGGCACGCGCTTCCTCGTTGGCGGCCTCGGCCGCGGCGAGCGGCGGCCAGCGGCGCGCCGCCTCGAACAGCGCGAGCTGCGGCGAGGGCTCGGCTTCTGCGGGCTGCGCAGCGGCGGGCTCCTGCTCGAGCAGGCCCGAGACGCCGTCGAACACCGCATTGCAGCGGCCGCAGCGCACCTTGCCGCCGCGCGCGGTGAGCTGCGCCGGCTGCACGCGGAACGAGGTGCCGCACTGCGGGCAGCGCGTGGTGAGAATCATGCTAGTGAAGCTGCGCGCCGGTGCGACGGCACTCGAGCTCGATCAGGGGTTGGGCGAGGATGTTGGCCACGACGAGGTCGTAGTCTGCGCCGCACGGCGCCTCGCGCGCGGCGCTCTTCAAGGCAACGCCGTTCACGCGCGCGTTGCCCTGCGCCACCTCGAGCGCCTGCGGATCGCCGTCCACCGCGCTCACCTCGCGCGCGCCGAGCTTCGCGGCGGCGATCGCCAATATACCCGATCCGCACCCGTAATCGAGCGCGCGCGCGCCGCCCTGCACGCGCCGGGCTCGGGCGGCGGCGCCTGCCTCGAGCAGCGCCTCCGAGAGCGCCTCGGCCGCCGGCGCGGCGAGCTCGAGCGTGATGGCGTGGCGCGGCATCCGGCTGCGGTCAGGGCATGCCGCGGCTACTTCTTTTTCTTCTTTTCCTCGGCGAGCTTCTGCTCGAGGTAGTGGATCGAGGTCGCGCCGCGCAGGAAGCGCCCGTCGTGCAGCAGATCGAGGTGCAGCGGCAGGTTGGTCTGGATCCCCTCGACCACCATCTCCGAGAGAGCGGTGCGCATGCGCCGGATCGCCTGCTCGCGCGTCGCGCCGTAGGCGATCACCTTGCCGACCATCGAGTCGTAGTGCGGCGGCACGCTGTAGCCGGCGTAGACGTGCGAGTCGACGCGGATGCCCGGCCCGCCGGGCGGGTGGTACGAAGTGATCCGGCCGGGCGAGGGCGTGAAGCGGTACGGGTCCTCGGCGTTGATGCGGCATTCGAGGGCGTGGCCGCGGAACTCGATGTCCTTCTGCCGGAACGGCAGCCTCTCGCCGGCGGCGATGCGGATCTGCTGCAGCACGATGTCCACGCCGGTGATCATCTCGGTGACGGGGTGCTCGACCTGCACGCGCGTGTTCATCTCGATAAAGTGGAACTCGTCGTCCTGGAACAGGAACTCGAAGGTGCCGGCGCCGCGGTAGCCGATCTTGCGGCAGGCGTCGGCGCAGCGCTCGCCGATCCTGTCGCGCTGCTTCGCCGTCAGCTCCGGCGCCGGCGCCTCCTCGATCACCTTCTGGTGGCGGCGCTGGATCGAGCAGTCGCGCTCGCCGAGGTGCACCGCGTTCTTGTGCATGTCGGCGAGCACCTGGATCTCGATGTGGCGCGGGTTCTCGAAGTACTTCTCCAGGTAGACCGTGGCGTTGCCGAACGCGGCGAGCGCCTCCTGGCGCGTCAGGCCGACGGCGTTGAGCAGCGCGGCCTCGGTGTGCACCACGCGCATGCCGCGCCCGCCGCCGCCGCCGGCGGACTTGACGATCACGGGGTAGCCGAGCTTGCGCGCGATCTTGACGATGTCGCTGCCGCCCTCGGGCAGCGGGCCCTCCGAGCCCGGCACCACCGGCACGCCGGCGCGGGCCATCGCCTGCTTGGCGCTCACCTTGTCGCCCATCAGGCGGATGTTCTCCGGGCGCGCGCCGATGAAGACGAAGCCGCTCGCCTCGACCTTCTCGGCGAAGTCGGCGTTCTCGGCGAGAAAGCCGTAGCCCGGATGGATCGCTTCCGCGTCGGTGACCTCGGCGGCGCTGATGATCGCCGGGATGTTGAGGTAGCTCGCCGCCGCGGGCGGCGGGCCGATGCACACCGACTCGTCGGCGAGCTTGACGTACTTCGCCTCGGTGTCGGCTTCCGAATACACCACCACCGTGCGCACGCCCAGCTCGCGGCAGGCGCGCTGGATGCGCAGCGCGATCTCGCCGCGGTTCGCGATCAGGATCTTCTCGAACACGACCTAGCCGAGCAGGAACAGCGGCTGGCCGTATTCCACCGGCTGGCCGTTCTCGACCAGGATCGCCTTCAGCACCCCGGAGGCGTCGGCCTCGATCTCGTTCATCAGCTTCATCGCCTCGATCACGCACACCGTCTCGCCCGCCTTCACCGCCTGGCCGACCTCGACGAAAGGCTTCGCCTCGGGCGAGGGCGCGCGGTAGAACGTGCCCACCATGGGCGACTTGACGAAATGCCCTTCGGTGCCGGCCTCGGGCGCGACGGGCGCCTTCGCGGCAGCGCCCGCCGCCGGCGCCGCCGGCAGCCCCCCCGGCGACGCGGGCGCCGGTGCGCCGAGCGGCGTCACGCTCACCGCGCCGCCGCGCGCAATGCGCACCTTCTCCTCGCCCTCGGTGATCTCGAGCTCGGCGATCCCCGACTCCTGCACGAGGTCGATCAGCTTCTTCAGCTTGCGCAGGTCCATCGCGGTTTCTCCCCGGCGGGCGCCCAGGCGCCGCCGCGGCGAATCGCGGGGCTAGGCCCCGCCGCCTTTCCCGAGCCGCGCCAGCGCGTAGGCGAGCGCGAGGTCGTAGCCCCGGCTGCCTAGGCCGAGGATCGAGCCGACGGCCACGGCGGTGAAATGCGAGTGCGCGCGCCAGGGCTCGCGCGCGTGGATGTTCGACAGGTGCACCTCGATGAACGGGATGCGCACCGCGGTGAGCGCATCGCGCAGCGCGACACTCGAGTAGGTGAAGCCCGCCGGGTTGAGCAGGATGAAGCGCACTCCCTCGCGCCCCGCCTGCTGCACGCGGTCCACCAGCACGCCCTCGTGGTTCGACTGCAGGCACTCGAGCCCCGCGCCCGCCGCGGCCGCGCGCGCCCGAAGGCGCCGGTCGATGCGCGCGAGCGTATCCCGGCCGTAGATCCGGGGCTCGCGTGTACCGAGAAGGTTCAGGTTGGGGCCGTGCAGGACGAGGATATCCGCGCGCCGCGATTTCGATTTTCGGGCCATTTTCGTCGAAGAACGGCGAAGTTTACCCTAGCCGATCAGGTCAAGCCCTTGGGCCAGGCCCTCGCGCTATTGCCTAGGACCAGAATCGGGTAGCTGATCTCCAGAGATCTCGCATATTCGACGACTTTAGGCGCAAGATCGATGGCGATCCCAATGAATTCCATTCCAGAGTGAGCATACACTTCCCGCACTCCCATCAGCATCGGGATCTCTTCCCTGCAGGGCGCGCACCAGGTCGCCCAGAAGTTGACGGCCGCGACCGCGCCCAGGGCGAGGGTCCTACGCCGGCCCGGGGCCATCGCCCGCGCTCACCAGGGCGCCGACCTCCGCGATGCCCGCGCGCTCGAGCACCCGGCCGTTCTGGCTGGTCTTGAGCGCGAGCCGCTCGTCGCGCGGGTCGAACACCGAGAGCCGCAGCGGCGCGCCCTGCCACTCGAGCGAGAGCACCGCGACCGCGTGCGGCCGGTCGCCGGCGAAGCGCCGGCCGAGGCTCGCGGCGTAGGGAATGGCGCGCTCGAGCAGGTAGATCTCGACCTCCTTGGCATTGTCGGGGAAGAGCTGCAGGTCGATCCCGGCGTAGGGGCCGGCGATGCCGCGCAGCACCGCGCCGGTGAGATAGGGGTTGAAGCGCTCGAGCGCCCGCATCGCGTCGAGCGCGACGCGGCGCAGCTCGGCGATGCGTCCCGGGTGCTCCTCGGCCTGGTAGAGCGCGCGGTAGGCGCGCAGCTCGGCCTCGATCTCGTCGTTCGCCGGCAGCGCTTCGCGCGCCGCGACCCCGAGGCGGCGCGCCGCCTTGCGCTTGGCGAGCGCGAAGTCGTCGATCCCCTCCTCGGCCATGATGCGGGCGGCGGCCGCGGCGATCCGCGCTCGCGTGCCGTTTTGCCGCGTGCTCCTGCGGCCCATCTAGGCTGCCTCGCTCCGGGTGGCTCCCGCGAGCCGATCTTATCAAAGGGCTCGCGTACAATCGGCGCCTTTCCGGCGCCGCCTCGCGCCCGCGCAGTGCACCTCCACATCCTCGGCATCTGCGGCACCTTCATGGGCGGGATCGCGGCGCTCGCGCGCGCCGCCGGCCATCGCGTCACCGGCTGCGACGCCGGCGTCTATGCGCCGATGAGCACGCAGCTCGCCGCGCTCGGCATCGAGCTCACCGCGGGCTACGGCGCCGAGCAGCTCGCGCTCGCGCCCGACCTCTGGCTGGTGGGCAACGTGGTGCGGCGCGGCAACCCGCTCATGGAGGCGGTCCTCGACCGCGGCGATCGCTTCCAGTCCGGGCCGCAATGGCTCTCGGAGCAGGTGCTGCGCGGCAGGTGGGTGCTCGTCGTTGCAGGGACCCATGGCAAGACGACCACCGCGGCGATGCTGGCCTGGATCCTCGAGCACGCCGGGCGGGCTCCCGGATTTCTCGTCGGCGGGGTGCCGGCCGACTTCGGCGTCTCGGCGCGCCCGGGCGCATCGGAGCTGTTCGTGCTCGAGGCCGACGAGTACGACACGGCCTTCTTCGACAAGCGCTCCAAGTTCGTGCACTACCTCCCACGCACCACGGTGCTTAACAACCTTGAGTTCGATCATGCGGACATCTTCAGCGATCTGGGAGCGATCGAGCGCCAATTCCATCACTTTGTAAGGACTCTTCCTGGCTCGGGAAAAGTCATCTGGAACGCTGCCGACGAGGCGCTGAAGCGAGTGCTCACCCTCGGATGCTGGACTCCGTGCGAGGAGCTTGGCAGCGCTGCAGGCTGGCAGGCAGGTCCGCCCGATCCCGAAGGCGCGTTCGAAATCCTCTGGCGTGGCGCGGTGCTCGGCCGGCTGCGGCTCGTCGCTCTGGGCGGGGCGCACAGCCGGATGAACGCGCTCGCGGCGATCGCCGCCGCGCGTCACGCCGGCGTCGCGCCGGCAGCCGCGATCGAGGCGCTGGCGGCCTTTGGCGGGGTGCGCCGCCGCATGGAGCTGCGGGGCAGGGCGCGCGGGGTGGCGGTGTACGACGATTTCGCGCACCACCCGAGCGCGGTGCGCGCGAGCATCGCCGGGCTGCGCGAGCGCGCGCCTGGCGCGCGCATCCTCGCGCTGTTCGAGCCGCGCTCGAACACGCTCAGGATGGGCCTTCTGCGCGAGGCGCTGGCGCAGAGCCTGGCGGCAGCCGACCGCGTGTACCTGCACAGCGCCGGGCTTGACTGGGACGCGGCGGCGCTGCTTCGCCCGCTCGGCGCGCGCGCGCGCTGCGAGGCGCGCCTCGAGGCGCTGGTCGCGGCGGTCGCCGCCGAGGCGCGCCGCGGCGACCAGGTGCTGGTGATGTCGAACGGCGCGTTCGGCGGCGTGCACGAGAAGCTGCTCGCGGCGCTCGGCGCCGGCGACCCGCTCCCGGCCGAGGCGAGGTGAGCGCGCATTGATCGTCTATCTGCACGGCTTCAACAGCTCGCCCGCCTCGCACAAGGCGCAGCTGCTGCGCGCCCGCCTCGCCGAGCGGGGGCTCGCGCACCTGTACGCCTGCCCGGCGCTGCCGCACGAGCCCTCGGGCGCGGTGCGCGCGATCGAGGCGGAGCTCGCGCGTCACGAGGCGCGCGCCGTGACCCTCGTCGGCAGCTCGCTCGGCGGCTTCTACGCCACCTGGTTCGCCGAGACGCGCGGCTGCCGCGCGGTGCTGATCCAGCCCGCGGTGCGCCCGCATGTCGGGCTGGAGGCGATGCTCGGCGAGCAGCAGAACCTGCACAGCGGCGAGCGCTACGTGCTGACGCGCGCGCACCTCGAGGGCTGGCGCGCGCTCGCGCTCGAGCGCGTCGACCCGGAGCGCTACCTGCTGCTGCTCGAGACCGGCGACGAGGTGCTCGACTGGCGCGAGGCGGCGCGCAAGTACGAGGGCGCGCGCATGGTGGTGCGCGACGGCGGCGACCACACGCTCGCCAGCTTCCCCGAGCACATCGCGCGCATCCTCGCCTTCGCCGGCGTCGCGGCCTGAGGCTGGCGCCCGTGCAGGTCCTGTACGAGGAGGACGGCGAGCTCAAGGTGGGCGCGGTGCTCGCGCGCAGCCCGGCCTCGTTCCAGGTCGAGAGCCCGCACGGGCGGCGCTCGAAGGTGAAGGCGGCGCAGGTGGTGCTCGCCTTCGAGCGGCCGCCGGGCGCCGAGCTGCTCGCCGCGGCGCGCAAGTTCGCCGAAGGGCTCGACACCGATTTCCTGTGGCAGTGCTGCGGCGCAGGCGAATTCGGCTTCGAGGACCTGGCGCGCGAATACGTCGGCCGCGAGCCCGCCCCGGTGGAAGCCGCGGGCGTGCTGATGAAGCTGCAATCGGCGCCGATGTACTTCTACCGCCGCGGCCGCGGCCGCTACCAGGCGGCGCCCGCGGCCACGCTCGAGCGGGCGCTCGCCGGGCTGGAGAAGAAGAGGCGCCGCGAGCAGACGATCGCGGCCTGGGCGGCGCGGCTGGCGCGCTTCGAGTGCCCGCAGGAAGTGGCGCGGCTGCGCGAGGAGCTGCTCTACGCCCCTGACCGCGGCAAGGCGGAAACGCTTGCCTTGGAGCGTGCCTGCCGCGAGACCGGCCTTTCCGCGGCGCGGCTCTTCGAGCGCTGCGGGCTGCTGCCCGACAGCTACGAGTACCACCTCGGCCGGTTCTGCCACGAGTTCTTCCCCAAGGGGGCGGGGTTCGCGCCGTACCAGCCGCCGGCGCCGCCCGCCGCGCTGCCGCTCGCCGAGGTGGCCGCCTTCAGCCTGGACGATGCCGGCACCACCGAGATCGACGACGCGCTCTCGGTGACGCGCGCCCCAGGAGGCGAGCTGCGCATCGGCATCCATATCGCGGCCCCGGCGCTCGGCTTCGCGCCCGGCTCGGGGCTCGACGCGATCGCCCGCGAGCGGCTCTCGAGCGCGTATCTCCCGGGAGCGAAGTTCACCATGCTGCCGCCGGACGCGGTCGCGGCTCTATCGCTCGACGCCGGCGCCGAGCGCGCCGTGGTCTCGCTCTACCTCAGCCTCGCCCCGGGGGACCTCGCGCCGCGCGCGCGCCAGACGCGCCTCGAGCGCGTGCGCGTCGCGGCGAACCTGCGCCACGGCTCGCACGACGCGCTCAACGCCGCTTTCGCCGCCGGCGAGCGCACCGGGCTCGCGTTCGAGGAGGAGCTGCGCGCGCTCTGGCGCTTCGCGCTCGCGCTTGAGGCGCGGCGCGGCAAGCCGAGCGTCGTCGCCGGCGTCACCGACTACGTCGTTCGCGTCGAGCAGGGGCGCGTCGCGATCACGCCGCGCCGGCGCGGCGCGCCGCTCGACAAGCTCGTCTCGGAGCTGATGATCCTCGCCAACACGAGCTGGGGCGAGCTGCTCGCCGAGCGCGACGTCGCCGGCATCTACCGCGTGCAGTCCTCGGGCAAGGTGCGACTCTCGGTGCACGCCGAGGCGCACAACGGGCTCGGGGTGCCGTGCTACGCGTGGATGACGTCGCCCCTGCGGCGCTACGTCGACCTGCTGAACCAGTGGCAGCTCGCCGCTGCGCTCGGCGGCCGCAAGGCGCCGTTTGCCCGCAATTCGGAGGCGTTGCTCGCCGCGCTGCGCGCTTTCGAGCTGGTCCAGGCGCGGCTCGACGAGCACCAGCGCGCGTTCGAGAGCTACTGGTGCCTGCGCTGGCTCGAGCAGGAACGGGTCGGCGAGGCCGAGGCGACGGTCCTGCGCGAGAACCTGGTGCGCTTCGAGGGGCTGCCGCTCGCCGCGCGCGTGCCCTCGCTCCCGGCGCTCGAGCCCGGCGCGCGCGTGCGCCTGGCGGTCGAGGGCGTGGACCTCCTCGAGCGCACGGTCGCCTGTGTCTGGCGCGCAACGCTCGGCCGCGGCGAGGCCCCGCTCGAGGAGCGGGGCGGGGAGCCCTGAACGCCTGGCGCCGGGGCGTTTTTGCCGCTTGGCCTAAAATACCCGCCCGAACATGGCCTTGAGGTGACATTGCAGGCAAGCGCAGCGACCCTGTTGCTCGATCCCCTGGAGTACTGGGGCGCGCTCGAGCGCCGGGAGCGCGTGCTCTACGCCTCGGTCGGCGCGTCGCTCGTGCTGCACGGGCTGCTGCTCGCGACGCATTTCCGCTTTCCCGACGAGCTGCGCTGGCGCTCGGCGGGCCCGCCGCTCGACGTGATCCTGGTGAACGCGAAGACGCGCGAGAAGCCGCTGCGCGCCGAGGCGCTCGCGCAGGCGAACCTCGACGGCGGCGGCAACACGGACGAGCGGCGGCGGGCGAAGACGCCGCTGCCGGTGACCAACCCGCGCGAGCCGGGCCGCGACCTGGTCGACGCGCAGCGCCGGGTGCGCGAGCTCGAGACGCAGCAGCAGCGGCTGCTCGCGCAGTCGCAGCCCGCGCGCATCAGCGCCGCGCCCGAGGCGCCGCGCGAGACACCCGCCGAGGAGGTGGCGCCGCGCGTCTCGGGGCGCGACCTGGCCGACCTCTCGCTCGCCTCGATGCGGCTGCAGGCGCAGATCGACCAGCAGGTCTCGCAGTACCAGAAGCGCCCGCGCAAGCGCTTCATCGGCGCGCGCGCCACCGAGTACCGCTTCGCGCGGTACGAGGAGGACTGGCGCGCCAAGATCGAGCGCATCGGCACGCTCAACTACCCGGCCGAGGCGCGCGGCCGGCTCTACGGCAACCTGCGCCTGACCGTGACCATCCGGCCCGACGGCACGGTGGATTCGGTCGAGCTCGACCGCTCCTCGGGCCTGAAAGTGCTCGACCAGGCGGCGTTCCGCATCGTGCGCCTGGCGGCGCCGTTCGCCACGTTTCCGGCCAGCATCGCGCGCGACACCGACCTGCTGGTCATCACGCGCACCTGGTTCTTCGGCCAGGGCGACAAGATCTGGACCGAATGACCGACCGCTACGCGGTCATCGGCAATCCGGTCGCGCATTCCGAGTCCCCCTGGATCCACGCCCGGTTCGCGCGTGCCACCGGGCAGGACATCGAGTACCTGCGGATCGAGGCGCCGCGCGACGGATTTGCGCCCGCGCTGCAGGAATTCCGCGCCGCGGGCGGCCGCGGCGCCAACGTCACGCTGCCCTTCAAGGAGGAGGCGCTGCGCCGCTGCGCGAGCCTGAGCACGCGGGCACGAGCCGCAGGCACGGCCAACACGCTGCGCTTCGACGAAGGCGGCATCTGGGGCGACAACACCGACGGCGCGGGGCTGATGCGCGACCTCGTGGTCAACCTCGGGCGGCGCATCGCCGGGGCGCGGGTGCTGCTCGCTGGCGCGGGCGGGGCGGCGCAGGGCGTGCTGGGGGCGCTGCTCGAGGCCGGCGTGGCGCGCATCGTGATCGCCAACCGGACCGTCGCGCGCGCCGTTGCGCTCGCCGCGCGCCACCCCGGCGCGCCGCTCGCGGCCTGCGGCTATGGCGAGCTCGCGGGCGAATCCTTCGACCTCGTCATCAACGCCACTTCAGCGGGTCTGGAGGGCGCGGCGCTGCCGCTGCCGGCGGGCGTGTTCGCGCGCGGCGCGCTCGCCTACGACATGGTGTACGGGCGCCATACGCCGTTCCTCGCGGCGGCGCGCGCTGCGGGCGCTGCGGCGCACGACGGCAGCGGCATGCTGGTCGAGCAGGCGGCCGAGTCGTTCCTCGCCTGGCGCGGCGTGCGGCCCGACACCGCCCCGGTGCTGGCGGAGCTGCGCGCCGCCTGAGGCGCATGCGGCGGGGCGTCGTGCTGCGCTGGATCCGCATCGGCTGGAAGGCCTTCTGCTACACGCTGGGGGCGCTCGCGCTCGCCGTCGCAGCCCTGCAGGGCTGGTACTACGCGCATGTGCTGTGGTGGCGCGCCTTCGACCCGTCGCGCACGGCGTTCATGGAGACGCGGCTCGAGCACGCGCGCGCGCGCGACCCCAAGGCGCGGCTCAGGCACCAGTGGGTGGGCTACGAGCGCATCTCCGGGCACCTCAAGCGCGCCGTGGTCGCGGCCGAGGACGCGAAGTTCGTCGGCCACGAGGGCTTCGACTGGGAGGCGATCCAGAAGGCGATCGAGCGAAACGAGCAGCGGGGCCGGGTGGTGGCGGGGGCATCGACCATCAGCCAGCAGCTGGCGAAAAACCTTTTCCTGTCGGGCGAGCGCTCCTGGCTGCGCAAGGCCCAGGAGGCGGCGATCACCTGGATGCTCGAGGCGACGCTCCCCAAGCGGCGCATCCTCGAGCTCTACCTCAACTTCGCCGAGTGGGGCGAGGGCGTGTTCGGAGCCGAGGCCGCGGCGCGCCACCACTTCGGGGTGGGCGCGGCCGCGCTCGACGCCGAGCAGGCGGCCTGGCTCGCGGCGGTGCTGCCGAGCCCCCGGCGCTACGAGCGCGGCCGCAGCACCCCTTACCTTGCCGGGCGCGTGGACACGATCCGGGCGCGCATGGCCGCGGCGCAGGTCCCCTAGGCTCGCCGCAGCGCAGCACGCTCTTACCCGGCGCGTTCCTCTGGCGGCCAGCGCGGACAATCGGATAAACTTTTGCGTCCGCCCGGGGGCGCTGTGCGCGGCGCCGGGGAGGCCGGGCGCGATTCCGAGGAACGGGAGGCAATGTCGCAGACGCATCGCTTTCGCTGGAGCATGGCCGCAGCCGTGCTCGCGGTGATGGCGCTCGTGTTCGCGGCGCTGGCCTCCTCCTGGCTCGGCATCAGCGCCGAGCAGCGCGCCCGCGCGAGCCTGCTCGAGGCCTCGCAGCTCGCGCGCCGCGTGCTCGAGGCCAAGGCGCGCGCCGACGAGCTCGCGGCGCTGCTCACCGAATACGCGCTGGCGGCGCTGCGCGGCGAGCGCGTCGACGAGGCGAGCCCGCAGCGCCAGGCCTACGCGCGCGCGCGCGCGGCGTTGCGCGCGCAGCTCGAGCAGATCAACGCCGCCCCGTTCGAGACGCAGGAGCGGGTGCTGCTCGCGGCCGCAGGCAGCTCGCTCGAGCGCTTCGATCGGGTCGTGAGCGAGATCGCCGCGCTGATGCGCCGCGGCACGCCGGGCGAGCGGCTCGAGGCGAGCGCCTACGTGCTCGAGTCCGCAGCGCCGCTCGCCGAGCACACCGCGAACCTGATCCTGGCGCTGGAAGCGCGCGTCGCGCAGCGCGCCGCGGACGCGGCCGAGCAGGGCCGGGCGGCCGCCGAGCGCGCGCGCGTGCAGCTGGTCGCCTTCGGCGGGCTGTCGCTGCTGCTCGCGCTGCTCTTGGCGCACTCGCTCGCCGACTCGATGGCCAAGCGCGCCGAGCTCATGCGCCAGCTCACGGAGCTGGCGCGCATCGACGGCCTCACCGGGGTGCCCAACCGGCGCGCCTGGGACGAGGAGATCGCGCGCGGCCTGGAGCGCGCGCGGCGCACCGGCCAGCGCTGCGCGGTGGGGCTGATCGACCTCGACCATTTCAAGCGCTACAACGACACCTCGGGGCACCAGCGCGGCGACCTGCTGCTGCGCGAGACCGCGCGCTCGCTCGCGGCGCGGCTGCGCAGCGGCGACCTGCTCGCGCGCTACGGCGGCGAGGAGTTCGCGGTGCTGCTGCACGGCTGCGACCTGAAGAGCGGGCTGAGCCTGTTCGAGCGGCTGCACGACGCCCCGCCGGAAGGGCAGACCTTCTCGGCCGGGGTCACCGACAGCGACGGCCGCGAGCCCGAGGCGAAGGTCGTCGAGCGCGCCGACCGCGCCCTCTACCGCGCCAAGGCCGAGGGCCGCAACCGCACCGCGGCGACGAGCGCGCCGCAGGCCGCGGCGCTCGCCGCGGTCTAGCTCCGCAGCATCGCCCGCGCTAGAGCGCGCGAAACGCTTCGCGCGCCGCGGCGAGCGTCGCCTCGATCTCGCGCGCACCGTGCGCCGCCGAGACGAACCCCGTCTCGAAGGCCGACGGCGCGAGGTAGACCCCGCGCCCGAGCATGGCGTGGAAGAAGCGCTTGAAGCGCTCGCGGTCGCACTGCATCACCTCGGCGTAGCTCGTGGGCGGCGCGGCGCGGAAGTAGATCCCGAACATGCTGCCGAGCGCCTGCGCCGAGAATTCGACCCCGGCGCCGCGCGCCTCGGCGGCGAGGCCGGCCACGAGCGCCTGCGCCGTGGCGGCGACCCGCTCCTGGAAGCCGGGCGCCTGCGCGAGCTTCAGGGTGGCGAGGCCCGCGGCGACTGCGACCGGGTTGCCCGAGAGCGTGCCCGCCTGGTAGACCGCGCCGAGCGGCGCGATCCGCTGCATGATCGCGGGCGCGCCCCCGACCGCGCCTACCGGCATGCCGCCCCCGATCACCTTGCCGAGCGTGGTGAGGTCCGGGCGGATGCCGTAGCGCTGCTGCGCGCCGCCCAGGGCGACGCGAAAGCCGGTCATCACCTCGTCGAAGACGAGCACCGCGCCGTGCCGCGTGCAAAGCTCGCGCAGCGCCTCGAGGAATCCGGCGCGCGGCAGCACCAGGTTCATGTTCCCGGCGACCGGCTCGACGATCAGCGCGGCGATCTCGGCGCCGCGCGCGGCGAACAGCGCGCGCGCCTGCTCGATGTCGTTGTAGTCGAGCACCAGCGTCTGCGCCGCGGTCTCGGCCGGCACCCCGGCGGAACTCGGGTGGCCGAAGGTGAGCGCGCCCGACCCCGCCTTGACGAGCAGGCCGTCGGCGTGGCCGTGGTAGCAGCCCTCGAACTTGACGATCAGGCTGCGGCCGGTGTGGCCGCGCGCAAGGCGCAGCGCGGTCATGGTCGCTTCCGTGCCCGAGGACACCAGCCGCACGAGCCCGACCGACGGCACCAGGCGGCAGATCGCCTCGGCGAGCTCCACCTCGGCCTCGGTCGGTGCGCCGAAGGACAGAGCGCGCGCCGCCGCTGCCTGCACCGCCTCGACCACTGCCGGGTGGGTATGCCCCGCGACCATCGGCCCCCAGGAGCCGACGTAGTCGATGTAGCCCCGGCCGTCCGCGTCCCAGAGCCAGGCGCCCGAGGCGCGCTCGAAGAAGGGCGGCGTGCCGCCGACCGCGCCGAAGGCGCGCACCGGCGAGTTCACGCCCGCGGGAATGCAGCCGCGCGCGCGCGCGTAGAGCGCCTCACTGCGCGACGGCATGGGCGAAAAGCCTGGCGTAGGCGCGCGCGCGGTCCTCGACGTCGGGTGCGTCGAACAGGTCCGAGATCACCGCGAGCAGATCGGCACCGGCCGCGATCGCCTGCGGCGCGTTGCCGAGCGTGATGCCGCCGATCGCCGCGAGCGGCACGCCGAGCGCGCGCGCCGCCGCGAACAGCTCGAGCGGCGCGCGCACCGCGCCCGGCTTGGTCGGAGAGGCGAAGACGGCGCCGAAGGCGACGTAGTCGGCACCGGCGGCAACCGCGGCGCGCGCCCGCTCGAGCGAGTCGTAGCAGGAGACGCCGAGGAGCTTGCCGCCGAGCAGCGCGCGCGCCGCGGCCGGATCGCCGTCCGCGCGCCCCAGGTGCGCGCCGTGGGCGCCCGCGGCGAGCGCGAGCCGGGCGTCGTCGTTGACGATGAGCGGCACGCCGTGCTGGCGGCAGAGCGCCGCGAGCGCGCGCGCCTCCCGCAGGCGCTGCGCGCCCGGCGCGCGCTTGTTGCGGTACTGCAGCAGCGCCGCGCCGCCTGCGAGCGCGCGCCGCGCCTGCCCGATCAGCGCGCCCTCGTCGGCGCAGTCCGGGGTGACCGCATACAGGCCGCGCAGCCTCATCGCGCCCCGCGGCGCCTGGCGCGCGGCTGCGGACGCAGCGCGAAGAGGCGATCGGGCAGATGCTGCCCGCGCCCGGGGCGGAAGCCCGCGGCGAGCGCCTGCCAGGTGTAGTCCTGCGCGCGGCGCGCGGCGCGCTCGACCGGCAGGCCCTGCGCCAGCAGCGCGGCGAGCGCGGCGGCCAGCGTGCAGCCCGAGCCGTGGTAGCTCCCGGGGAGCCGCGGCCAACGGTCCGCGGCGATCGTGCCTTGCGCGCCGTAGAGCGTGTTCACCACCTCCGCGCCCGGCTCGTGCGTCCCGGTGACGAGGACGTATTTCGCACCGAGAGCGACCAGGCGCCGCGCGCAGGGCGCGAGCGCGGCATCGGGCGCGGCGCCCGCGAGCGCGCGCGCCTCGACGCTGTTCGGCGTGACGACGGTGGCGCGCGCGAGGAGCGAGTCGCGCAGCGCCTGCACGGTCGCTGCGTCCGCGAGCGCATCGCCGCGGCCCGAGGCGAGCACCGGGTCGAGCACCACCGGAACGGCGCGATACGCGGCGAGGATCGCGGCGATGACGGCGGCGTTCTGTGCCGAGCCGAGCACGCCGAGCTTGAACGCGGCCACCGGCATGTCCGCCAGGATGCAGCGCGCCTGCCGGGCGACCCAGTCGCTCTCGAGCGCGCGTATCTGCTCGACGCCGCGCGTATCCTGCACCGTGAGCGCGGTCGGCACGCACGCCGGGTGGCAGCCGAGCGCCGCGATCGCGAGCAGGTCCGCCTGCAGCCCGGCGCCGGCGGTCGGATCCGAGGCGGCAAAGCTGAGAACGATCGGGGGCTGGGCGGGCATGGCGCATCGCGCGCGGCGCACTTGCGCTAAGATGCCGGCCCATTCTACCGCGCGCGTGCGAGAGGCTACGCGCCGTCCCGGGCGCGCGATTCCGATCCGTGGCCGAGAGCCAAGTCCAATTTCGCACCTGGATGTGCCTCATTTGCGGCTTCGTCTACGACGAGGCCGCGGGCCTTCCGGACGAGGGCATCGCGCCCGGCACGCGCTGGGAGGAGGTGCCCATGAACTGGACCTGCCCCGAGTGCGGTGCCCGCAAGGAAGACTTCGAGATGGTCGAGATCTAGGGCTTGAGCGTCGCCGAGAAGCGCCCGCCGAGCGCCTTCAGCCGCGCGAGGATCGAGCGCGCCGCGGCGGTCTCCTTGGCGGGCCTGGCGGATTCGGTGCGCGCCAGGCCCGGGGCGCGCAGCATGCGCGCGTAGCGCTCGAGCGCCGCGGCGAGCGCGGCGCCGAGCAGCGAGAAGTTGACCGGCTTCTTGAGGAAGCGGTAGATGCGCGCCTCGTTGATCAGGCTGATGATCAGCTCCGAGTCGGAGGCGGCCGAGGTGACGATGAGCTGCGTCTGCGGCGACTGGCTCTTCAGCACCCGCAGCAGCGCCGCCGGGTCCTCGGCGCGGCCGTCGAGGTCGCACACCAGCGCGCCGATCTCCTCGGCGGCGAGCGCGGCGAGCGCCTGCTCGAGATCGGCGGCCTCGTGCACGCGGAAGCCGCCGCGCGCGAGCTCGCGCGCGCCGCGCGCGAGCGCCGGCTCGCCGAGGATCAGCGCGCCGGCGTCGCTCTTCAGCGCCGGCGCGCCGCGCGCGGCCGCGGCTTCCACGGCGATCGCCACCGACACGGCTTCGGCCAGCGTCGCCTGCAGGTCTTCCTGCTGCCAGGGCTTGGAGACGAAGCGGAACACCTCGCTGTCGTTCACCGAGCCGACGATCGCGGCGAGGTCCGAGTACCCGGTGAGGAGGATCCGCACCGTCGTCGGCGCAACCGCCTTCGCCTGGCGCAGCAACTCGACGCCGAGCATCTCCGGCATGCGCTGATCGCTCACCAGGACGTGGAAGCGGCGCGCCCTGAGCCGCTCGAGCGCCTGCGCGCCGCCGCTCGCGGTCTCGACCTCGTAGCCGTCCCGGAACAGGTACGCGAGCGCGCTCAGCACGCGCTCCTCGTCGTCGACGAACAGCACCGCCGGGCGGCGCGCGGCCGCGGCGGGCGCGGGCGCTGCCGCCGCAGCGGCGCGCTGCGGCTCGGCCGCGGTGGCGCCGAGCCCCCGGCGCAGCGCGCTCGCCGCGCCGGCAAGCCGCGCTGCGCCCTGCGGCTGCGTGGTCTCGCCGCCGCGCGCTGCCGGGTGCGGCGCTGCGGCGCCGGCGGCGCCGAAAGCCGCGCGCAGCGCCTCGAGCAGCTCGCTTGCGCTCGCGAAGCGCTCGGCGGCGCCCTTGGCGAGCGCGCGCGCGAGCACCGCGTCGAGCGCCGGCGGCAGGCGCGGCTCGAGCGTGCACGGCGCGGGCGGCGCATCCTGCAGGATTCTCTTCATGAGGTTGCCGCCCTGGCCCTCGAACGGCCGCCGGCCGCACAGCACCTCGTAGGCGATCACCGCGGCGGCGTAGACGTCGGTGCGCTCGTCGGCGGGCTGGCCGTTGAACTGCTCCGGCGCCATGTAGAACGGCGTGCCCAGCACCTCGCCCGCCTGGGTGAGGTGCGAGCGCTCGATGCGCGCGATGCCGAAGTCGCTGATCTTCGCCACCCCCATCTCGCTCACCAGCACGTTGCCGGGCTTGACGTCGCGGTGCACGACGCCGCGCGCGTGCGAGTAATCGAGCGCGAGCAGCAGCTGCTCGAGCACCTCGGGCAGCCGCTCCAGGCTCGGGCGGTAGCCGGCGCGCAGGTGCTCGCGCAGCGACTTGCCCTCGACCAGCTCCATCGCGATCCAGGCGAGCTCGGCGTCCTCGCCGTACTCGTAGATCGCGATGATGTTGGGATGCTGCAGGTTGCCCGCGGCCTGCGCCTCGCGCTTGAAGCGCTCGAGGATCGGCTGCGCCTCGCCGGGCTCGAGGTCGGCCTTGCGCACCACCTTGACCGCGACCGGGCGCTTGATCACGGGATCGGCGGCGCGGTACACGATCGCCATGCCGCCGCGCCCCAGCTCGCCGGAAAGCTCGTATTTGCCGACCGCCGGCATCGGCTCAGGCGCCGAGCGCCGCGGGCGGCGTGAGCGGCAGCACCACGGTGAACCGGGTGCCGGCGCCGGGCCCGGATTGGACTTCGAGCTTGCCGCCGTGGCTCTGCACGATCTTGTAGCAGATCGACAGCCCGAGCCCGGTGCCCTTGCCCACCGCCTTGGTGGTGAAGAACGGGTCGAAGATCTTCGGCAGCACCTCCGGCGGGATGCCGTGCCCGTTGTCCGCGACCTCGATGGCGACGTGCCCGGCGTCGCGCATGGCGGTGCGCAGCGTGATCGTGCCGCCCGAATCGGGCGTCGCCTGCGCCGCATTGGCGAGCAGGTTCAGCAGCACCTGGTTGATCTGCGAGGGCGAGCAGGCGATGCGCGGGATCTGCCCGAACATGCGGCGCAGCGTGCGGCCCTGCAGCTGGTGGTGGGCGATGCGGATGGTGCTCTCGATGCCCTCGTGCAGGTCGTAGTCGGCGACCTTGCTGCGGTCGAGCCGGCTGAAGTTCTTGAGGTTGCCCACGATCTCCGCGATCTGGCCGATGCCGAACAGGCCGTCCTTGAGCATCTTCTCGACTTCCTCCAGGCCGCGCGCGCTCTTCAGCGCCTCGACCTGCGCGCGCACCGCGGCGAACTGCGCCGCGAGCTGCGCCTCGTCCGGGCTCTCGGCCGCGAGCAGCGCGAGCAGCCGGTCGACCGCGCCGGCGAGCGTGCCGACGCGCGGCAGCTGCGCGCGCACCGACTCGAGGCTCGCCTTGACGTAGGCGAGCGGCGTATTCACCTCGTGCGCGATCCCGGCGGTCATCTGCCCGAGCGAAGCCATCTTCTCGCTCTGGATCAGCATTGCCTCGGATTCCTTGAGCTTGTGCAGCGCCTCGGAGAGCTCGCGCGTGCGCTCCTTCACGCGCGCCTCCAGCAGCTCGTTCGCCTGCGCCAGCTCGCGGTTGATGCGGTCGATCTGCGCGCGGCTCGAGGCGAGGCCCCACACCAGGTAGGCGAGCACCGTCAGCAGGAACCCCGAGTAGTACAGCAGCCAGACGCGGAACAGCTCCGCCTGCGCCAGCGCGTCGTCGAAGGCGCGCTCGAGCGCGCGGCCCGCGAGGTCGATGCGCGGGCCGGTCGAGGCGAGGCGCGCCTGGTCGGCGAGGCTCTCGGCGAGCGCGCCGAACTCGGCGACGCGCGCCTCGTCGCGCGGCGCGGCGGCGAGCGCGCGCGCATGCTCGGCCTGCGCGGCGGCGAAGCGCCCGACGAGCTCGGCCTTCTCGTCGAGCGCGCGCTTCAGGCCACCGAGCGTCGCGCCCAGGCCGGGATGGGCGAGGCGCAGCGCCTGCATCTCGAGCCGGGCATGGGCGTGCGCATGGCGCGCCGGCGGCGGCGCGGCACCGGCGGCGCTCCCCGGGTACGCAGCGGCCAGCCGATCGTTCCAGCGCGCGTCGATCGCGCGCAGCTCGCGCAGCGCGGCGAGCGCCGCGTGCGCCGCGTCCACGTCCTCGGCGCGGCTCTGCCAGTAGAAAAACGCCCAGCCCGCGGCGAGCACCAGCGCCATGAAGCCGTAGCCGAGGATCCGGAGGATGCGCATCGCGGTGAGCGAGTATAGCGGCGGAAGCAGGCAACCGGCTTGCGGCGCCGCTGCCCCGGCGGCGCGCGCCCACCCCATGCGGTAAAATCTTTGTCAAGCGTGACCTCGATCAACCTCACGCATCACTTCCTGATCGCCATGCCCAAGATGGTCGATCCGTACTTCTCGAAGACGCTGACCTTCATCTGCGAGCACAACGACCAGGGCGCGCTCGGCATCGTCATCAACCGCCCGATCGACATGACGCTGCAGGCGCTGTTCGAGCGGCTCTCGCTCTCGCTCGGCAAGAGCGAGCTCGCGGACGCACCGATCTACTTCGGCGGGCCGGTGCAGACCGACCGCGGCTTCGTGCTGCACGCGCCCGCGGGCAACTGGCAGTCGACGCTGCGCGTGCGCGACGCGATCGGCCTCACAACCTCCAAGGACATCCTCGAGGCGGTGGGCCGCGGCGAAGGCCCGCGCAGGATCCTGGTCTCGCTCGGCTACGCCGGCTGGTCGGCGGGCCAGCTCGAGCACGAGCTGTCGCAGAACGCCTGGCTCACGGTCGAGGCGAAGGACGCGATCATCTTCGATACTCCGGCCGAGGAGCGCCTGCCGGCGGCGATGGAGCTGCTCGGCCTCGACTACGCGCGGCTCGCCGACGATGCGGGACATGCCTGAGAAGGGCGCGCCCCGCACCGTCCTCGCCTTCGATTTCGGTCTTGAGCGCATCGGCGTCGCGGTCGGCGAGGCGGGCCTTGCCAGCGCGCACCCGCTGCCGCCGATCGCGGCGCGGTTCTCGCGCGCGCGCTTCGAGGAGATCGGGCGGCTGGTGGCGGAGTGGCGCCCGGCGCGCCTCGTGGTCGGCCTGCCGCTCGCTGAAGACGGCACGGCGCGGGAGGCGACGCGCCGCGCCGAGCGCTTCGCGCGCCAGCTCGAGGGGCGCTTTCGCCTCCCGGTAGCGCGCGTCGACGAGCGCTACTCCTCGACCGAGGCCGAGAGCCGGGTGCGTGCCGCGGCCGGAGCGCGCCGCGCGGCGCAGGCATCTCGCCGCCGCGAGCTCGACTCGCTCTCGGCGCAGCTGATCCTCGAGCAGTTCTTCGATGAAAACCCTGCCTGACGCCGAAGCGCTCTTGCCCAGGCTCGCGGCCGAGATCAAGCCGCGCCTCACGCCCACGAGCGCGATGATCGGCCTGCACACCGGCGGCGCCTGGCTCGCCGAGCGGCTGCACGCGATGCTCGGGCTGAAGGAGCCGCTGGGGCTCCTCGACATCGCCTTCTACCGCGACGATTACGCCAAGGAAGGCCTCAAGCACGACCCCAAGCGCAGCCGCATTCCCTTCGACGTCGAGGGCAGGGACCTCTTGCTGGTGGACGACGTGCTCTACACCGGGCGCACGGTGCGCGCGGCGATGAACGAGCTGTTCGACTACGGGCGGCCGCGCAGCATCGCGCTGGTGGTGCTCGCCGACCGCGGCGGGCGGCAGCTGCCGATCTGTGCGCAGCACTGCGGCGCGCAGGTCGAGGTGCCCGCGGGCATGCGCCTGCGCCTGAAGCGCGCCGCGGACGGCAGGCTCAAGCTGGAGCTCGAGCGTGCCGCGTAACCCGCAGCTGAACGCGCACGGCGAGCTGCAGCACCTGCTCTCGATCGAGGGCCTGCCGCGCGAGGTGCTGCTGCAGATCCTCGACACCGCGCACTCGTTCGCCGGCGTCACCGAGCGCGACATCAAGAAGGTGCCGCTGCTGCGGGGGAAAAGCGTGTTCAACCTGTTCTTCGAGGCCTCCACCCGCACGCGCACCACCTTCGAGATCGCCGCCAAGCGCCTCTCGGCCGACGTCATCAACCTCAACGTCGCGGTCTCGTCGCAATCGAAGGGCGAGTCGCTGCTCGACACGGTGGCCAACCTCTCGGCGATGCAGGCCGACCTGTTCGTGGTGCGGCACGGCTCGAGCGGCGCGCCGTACCTCATCGCGCGCCACGTCAAGCCGCACGAGCACGTGATCAACGCCGGCGACGGGCGGCACGCACACCCGACGCAGGGGCTGCTCGACCTGTACACCATCCGGCACTACAAGAAGGACTTCGCGCGCCTCACGGTGGCGATCGTCGGCGACGTGCTGCATTCGCGCGTGGCGCGCTCGCTCGTCCACGGCCTGACCACGCTCGGCGTGCCCGAGGTGCGCGTGATCGGGCCGCAGACGCTGATTCCCGCCGGGGTCGGCGCGCTCGGCGTGCACGTGTTCCACGACATGCGCGCGGGGCTGAAGGGCTGCGACGTGGTGGTGATGCTGCGCGTGCAGAACGAGCGCATGGACGGGGCGCTCCTGCCGAGCGCGCAGGAGTTCTTCCGCAACTACGGCCTCACCGCGGAGAAGCTCGCGCTCGCCGCGCCCGACGCGATCGTCATGCACCCAGGGCCGATGAACCGCGGCGTCGAGATCGACTCCTCGGTCGCCGACGGGCCGCACTCGGTCATCCTGCCGCAGGTCACCTTCGGCATCGCGGTGCGCATGGCGGTGATGTCGATCGTCGCCGGCAACTGATGAAGATCCTCATTCGCGGCGGGCGGGTCGTCGACCCGGCAAGCGGGCGCGACGGCGTGGGCGACGTTTTCGTCGCCGACGGCGTGATCGCCGCGGCCGCGGCCACGCCCGACCGGGTGATCGAGGCCGGAGGCCTGGTGGTCGCCCCCGGGCTCGTCGACCTCGCCGCGCGCTTGCGCGAGCCGGGGCTCGAGTACCGCGCGACGCTCGAATCGGAGATGGAAGCCGCGGTCGCGGGCGGCGTGACCAGCCTCGCCTGCCCGCCGGACACCGATCCGCCGCTCGATGAGCCGGGTCTGGTGGACATGCTGCGCCGGCGCGCGGGCGCGCTGGCGCGGGCGCGCCTCTATCCGGTGGGGGCGCTCACCGTGAAGCTCGCGGGCGAGCGCCTCACCGAGATGACGGAGCTCGCCGCGGCCGGCTGCGTCGCCTTCTCGCAGGCGAACGCGCCGCTCACCGACACCCAGGTGCTGTGGCGCGCGCTGCAGTACGCCGCGACCTTCGGCTTCCGCGTCTGGCTGCGCGCCGAGGACCCCTGGCTCGCGAAAGGCGGGGTAGCGCACGACGGCGAGGTCGCGACGCGGCTCGGGCTCGCCGGCATCCCGGCGTTCGCCGAGACCAGCGCGCTCGCGACGCTCCTCGAGCTCGTGCGCGCCACCGGCACACGCCTGCACGTCTGCCGGCTCTCGACCGCGGCGGCGGTCGGGATGATCCGCGCCGCCAAGGCCGAGGGCCTGCCGGTCACCTGCGACGTCGGCATCCACCACGTGCACCTCTCGGACATGGACCTCGGCTACTTCGACGCGCAGTGCCGCCTCCAGCCGCCGCTCAGGACACAGCGCGACCGCGACGCGCTCGCCGCGGCGCTCGCCGACGGCACCGTCGACTGCGCGGTCTCCGACCATACCCCGGTCGACGAGGACCACAAGCAGCTGCCCTTCGACGAGGCCGAGCCGGGGGCGACGGGCCTGGAGCTCCTGCTGCCGCTCGCGCTCAAGTGGGGCCGCGAGCGCAAGCTCGGCCTCGCCGCGGCGCTCGCGCGCGTGACCAGCGAACCGGCGCGCGTGCTCGGCGTGGCGACGGGGCGCATCGCGCCGGGCGCCCCGGCGGACCTCGTGCTGTTCGATCCCGAGGCGCCGCTGCGCGTCACGCCGCAGGCGCTCAAGAGCCAGGGCAAGAACTCGCCCTTCCTCGGCTACGAGCTCGCCGGCCGAGTGCGCGCCACGCTCGTCGCGGGCCAGGTCGTGTACGAAGCCTAGAACGCGCGCCGCTCGGCCCAGAGCGCGCCGAGCGCGAGGCAGTCGATGCGGTCTTCGGCCAGCGCCTGCACCGCGTTCTGCGGAAAGCACACGATCGGCTCCTCGTGCACATTGAAACTGGTGTTGAGCACGAGCGGGATGCCGGAGCGCGCGCGGTAGGCCTCGATCAGCCGCCAGTAGAGCGCGTTCGTGTCGCGCGCCACGGTCTGCGGGCGCGCGGTGCCGTCCACGTGCACCACCGCCGGGATGCGCGCGCGCCATTCGGGCCGCACGTCGCAGGTGATGGTCATGAAGGGCAGGCAATCGGCGCTCTTCGCGGCGTTCTCGAAGATCGCGGCAGCGTGCTCGGCGAGCACGCTGGGCGCGAACGGCATGAACTCGGTGCGCGCCAGGCGCGCGTTCAGCGTGCGGTTGATGCCGGCCTCGGTCGGGCGCGCGAGCATCGAGCGGTTGCCGAGCGCGCGCGGGCCGAACTCCATGCGGCCCTGGAACCAGCCGAGGACGCGCCCGGCGTGGATCGCGTCGGCGGCGCGCGCGAGAAGCGCCTCCTCCGCGAGCCGCTCGAAGGCAAGGCCCGCGCGCTCGAGAGCGCGCGCGCACGCCGCCTCGTCGAAGCCGCTGCCCCAGTAGACGTCGCGCAGCTGAGCCTGCGTGCGGCGTTCGCGCGGCTCCATCTCGCCGGCGAGCAACAGCGCCGCGCCGACCGAATTGCCGGTATCGCTCATCGCCGGGAAGACGAACAGGCGCTCCAGCTCCGGAAGGGCGGCGAGGGGCTGGTTGAGCCTGACGTTGGCGAACACGCCTCCGTTCACGGCGAGCCGGCGCTTGCCGGTGCGCGCGAGCAGATCGCGCGCGAGCGCGGTGAGCGCGTCCTCGAACACGGCTTGCGCCGCGGCCGCGGCGTCCTCGCGCGGGTGCGCACGCACCAGCCGCTCGAGGTAGGCCTCGCGCGCCGCGTAGGCGTCGGCGCGGCCGACGAAATCCGACTCGAAGGTGCGCCGCGAAGGCGCGAGGCGCAGCGCGCGGCCGAACTCGGCGTAGAGCTTGCGTGGCTCGCCGTGCGCGGCCAGCCCGAGCACCTTGCCCTCGTGGCGCAGCGGGATGAAGCCCATCGCCTCGGTGATCGCCTCGTAGGACTCGCCGGGCGACGCGCCGAGCTGGTCGGAGTGCTCGATGCGCTCGAGCCGCCCGCCCGCCCAGGTGCCTGCGGTGTGGAAGATGTTGAGCTCGCCCACGCCGTCGATCGTGAGCACCGCGCAATCGTCGTACCCGGAATACCAGGCGGCGGCGATCGCGTGGGTGGCGTGGTGATCGTAGAAGCGCGCGCGCGCGCCGGGCCGCAAGCCGAGCGCGGCGAGGAAACGCTCGCGGCGGAAGTAGGGCACGATGTCGTAGCCGTTGCGCAGCGCGCGCTTCAGCAGGTCGTTGACGTTGAGCTGGCGCTCGGGCGCGCCGCGCAGGCGCCGGCGCGCGCGCACCAGGCGCGCCTCGATCTCCTTGGCGAGCGACTCGCGGCGGAAGAACTTCTCCGGGAAGAAGCTGTGCATCATGGCGACGCCGTCGATGTCGCGGCGCGCGACGCCCGCGACCCCGAGCGCGTGCTCGAGCGCCTCGTGCGGCAGGCGAAAGCCGTCGTTCTTCACCCGCGTGACGCGCTCCCGGGAGACTGCCGCCGCGAGCACGCCGTCCACGAACACGCAGGCCGAGGCGTCGTGCGAAGAGGCGAGGCCGAGGATGACCGCCATGCGAGGCGGCGCATTCTATAGCGGCGCGCGCGGCGCTGCTGTACATTGCGGCCCCGATGCTCTCGCGATCATCGATCGTCGCCGCAGCGCTCGCGCTCGCCGGCTGCGGCATGCTCGCGCGGCACGAGACGCCCGCGCCCGCGGCGCCGCCGCCGCCGTCCGCCCCGCACAAGGGCGCCTACTACAAGGACGACGGTCCCGGCGATCGCTCGGCCGCCGAGCTCGCCGCGGTGCCGGAGGCGGTGCCGCGCTCGGAGCCGTTGCACCGCTACGCCAACCGTCCCTACCAGGTGTTCGGACGCGACTACGTGCCGCTCGCGACCGTCGGGCCGTTCCACCAGCGCGGCCTCGGCAGCTGGTACGGGCGGCGGTTCCACGGCCAGGCGACTTCCAGCGGCGAGCCCTACGACATGTACGCGATGAGCGCCGCGCACCCGGTGCTGCCGATCCCGAGCTACGCGCGCGTCACCCACGTCGCCAGCGGCAGGAGCGTCGTGGTGCGCGTCAACGACCGCGGGCCGTTCCATGCCGAGCGCATCATCGACCTGTCGTACGCCGCCGCGCACCGCCTCGGCTACGTCGAGTCGGGCAGCGCGCTGCTCGAGGTGGAGGCGATCGTCCCGAGCGCGCTCGCGCATGCCGCTCCTGCGCCTGCGCCCGCCGCGGCCGCGCCACCAGCCGCGCCTGCGCCCGCGCGGCAGCAGCGCCCATCAAGCCAGGGGAGCGTCTACCTGCAGCTCGGCGCCTTCGCCGCGCGCGAGAACGCCGAGGCCCTGCACGCGCGCCTCGCGCGCGAGCTGGCGTGGCTGGCGCAGGCGCTGCAGATCTTCGCCGCCGACGGCCTTTTCCGGCTGCACGCGGGGCCGTACCGCTCGCACGAGGAGGCGCGCCCGATCGCCGAGCGCATCGAGTCGGAACTGCGCTTGAGCCCACTGTTGGTCGTGCGCTGAGGGCGCAGCGCGCGCGTTTATAATGCGCGCTTTTTCGCGCGCCGCGATGATCCGGAAGCTTCTCCTTGCAGCATTCCTATTGCCGACGCTCGCGCTGGCGAGCGCGCCGCAGCCCCCGGCGCTGATCGGCCGCGCCTGGGTGCTCGCCGACCTCTCCTCGGGGCAGCTGCTCGCCACGGAGAAGCCCGACGAGCGCTTCGAGCCCGCGTCGCTCACCAAGCTCATGACCGCGTACCTGGTGTTCTCGGCGCTGCGCGCGAAGAAGCTCACGCTTGAGCAGCGGGTGACGGTCACGGAGCGCGCCTGGCGCGCGCCGGGCTCGCGCATGTTCCTCGAGCCCAAGCACCCGGCGACGATCGAGGACCTGATCCGCGGCATGGTGGTGCAGTCGGGCAACGACGCCTGCATCGCGCTCGCCGAGGCCGTGGCCGGCTCCGAGGACTTGTTCGCGCAGCTGATGAACCGCGAGGCCGAGCGCCTGGGCCTGAAGAGCACGCGCTTTACCAACGCTTCCGGCCTGCCCGATCCGCAGCACTACTCGACCGCGCGCGACCTGTACCTGCTGGCCGCGGCGCTGATCCGCGACTTTCCGCAGGAGTACGCCACTTACTACTCGCAGCGCGAGTTCCGCTACAACAACATCACGCAGGCGAACCGCAACCGGCTGCTGTGGCTCGACCCGACCGTGGACGGCGTCAAGACCGGCTACACCGAGGCCGCGGGCTACTGCCTGATCGCCTCCTCGCGCCGCGGCGCGCGGCGCCTGCTCTCGGTGCTGCTCGGCTCGACCTCGGAATCGACGCGCGCGCAGGAGTCGCAGAAGCTGCTCAACTGGGGCTTCCAGTTCTTCGACGCGGTGCAGCTCTACGCCGGGGGGCAGGCGGTGAAGGAGATCGAGGTGTGGAAAGGTGCGCGGCCCGCGCTCAAGGCCGGCTTCCGCGACGCGCTCGTCGTGACGGTGCCCAGGGGCGATGCGGGCAAGCTCAAGGCCGAGCTGCTCGCGCACTCGCCGCTGGTCGCGCCCGTGGCGCAGGACGCGCGCGTCGGCGTGCTGCGTGTCAGCTTCGAGGGCCGGCCGCTCGGCGAATACCCGGTGGTCGCGCTCGAGCCGGTCGCGGCGGCGGGTTTTCTCGGCCGTGCCTGGGATACACTCCGGCTCTGGCTGCAATGACGGAGCGCGCATGGTCTTCCTGAACGGCAAGTACCTGCCGATCGAAGAAGCGACGGTGCCGGTGCTCGACCGCGGCTTCATCTTCGGCGACGGCGTCTACGAGCTGGTGCCGGTGTACTCGCGCGTGCCGTTCCGGCTCGAGGAGCACCTGGCGCGGCTCGAGCGCAGCCTCGCCGCGGTGCGCATCCGCAACCCCTACGGCCGGGCCGAGTGGCGCGCGATCATCGCCGAGGTGATCGCCAAGCAGCCGTTCGAGGACCAGGCGGTGTACTTCCAGGTGACGCGCGGCGTGGCAAAGCGCGACCACGCTTTCCCCCCCGAGGCGCAGCCGACCGTGTTCATCATGTCCACCCCGCTCGTCACGCCGCCGCAGGAGCTGGTGGAGCGCGGCGCCGCCGCGCTGAGCGCGGCCGACGACCGCTGGCTGCGCTGCGACATCAAGTCGATCTCGCTCATCGGCAATTGCCTCCTGCGCCAGCGCTCGGCCGAGGCCGGCGCCGTGGAGACGATCCTGTTCCGCGACGGCCGGCTCACCGAGGCCTCGGCCTCGAACGTGTTCGTCGTCGAGCGCGGCGTGATCCTCGCCCCGCCCAAGTCGAATCTGATCCTGCCGGGGATCACCTACGACGTGGTGCTTGAGCTCGCGCAGGGCGCGGCATTGCCGCTCGAAGTGCGCGCGATCGCCGAGGCCGAGGTGCGCGCCGCCGACGAGATCTGGGTGAGCTCTTCTTCCAAGGAGATCCTCGCCATCGTCTCGCTCGACGGCCGCGCCGTGGGCGAGGGCAGGCCGGGACCGCTGTTTCGCCGGCTCTACGCGCTCTACCAGGACTTCAAGCGCGGCGTGATGCGCGCCGGCAGCGCACGCAAGGAGCGCGAAGCGGCCTGACCGTGGCCGAGCCCGCCGCCGCGCTCGCCTTCCCGACCGCGTTCCCGATCAAGATCCTGGGACGCAGGGAGGCGCGCTTCACCAAGCGCGTGTTGGAGATCGTGCTGCGCCACGCGCCCGATTTCGAGCCCGCCACGGTCGAGATGCGCCCCAGCCGCAAGGGCAAGTACCTCAGCCTCACGGTGGTGGTGAACGCGGTGTCGCGCGAGCAGCTCGATGCGCTCTACCAGGAGCTGTGCGATCACCCGGCGGTGGTGATGGTGCTGTGATGCTCGTCGCCGAGCGCACCCTCGTCAAGCAGCTCGGCCGCGTCGCGTACCGGCCCGCGGTCGAGGCGATGCGCGCGTTCACCGCGGCGCGCGACGCCGAGACCGCGGACGAGCTCTGGCTGCTCGAGCACCCGCCCGTGTACACGCTCGGCCAGGGCGCCGATCCGGTGCACGGCCCGCGCGTCGACAACGGCATCCCCGTGGTGCGCACCGGGCGCGGCGGCGAGATCACCTACCACGGCCCGGGGCAGCTCGTGCTCTACGCGCTGGTGGATCTGGCGCGCCGCGGCATCACGGTGAAGCGCTTCGTCTGGATCCTCGAGCAGGCGGTCATCGATCTTCTCGATGGGCACGGCGCGCGCATCGCGGGCGCCCCGGGCGTCTACGTCGGCGGCGCGAAGATCGCAGCGCTCGGCATCCGCGTCTCGCGCGGCTGCGCCTGGCACGGCCTCGCGCTCAACGTCGACATGGACCTCGCGCCCTTCGCGGCGATCGACCCCTGCGGCAAGCCGGGGCTCGGCGTGACGCAGTTGCGCGCGCTGGGAATGACGGAGCCAGTGGAGGTGGTGGGTGCGCGGCTCGCGCAGTGCCTGTTGCACGAGCTCGACGATGCGTGAGGCGGGCGTCAAGGAAAAGGGGGCGCTGAAGACCGCGCCGCTGCGCTTCGTGCCGCGCGCGCCGCTCGCCAAGCCCGCCTGGATCCGGGTGCGCGCCGCGGGCCCGCACTCGCGCTTCTACGAGGTGAAGGCGCTGCTGCGCGAGAGCCGCCTGCATACCGTGTGCGAGGAGGCTTCCTGCCCCAACATTGCCGAGTGCTTCGGCAAGGGCACCGCGACCTTCATGATCCTGGGCGACATCTGCACGCGCCGCTGCCCGTTCTGCGACGTGGCGCACGGCCGGCCGCTGGCGCCCGATGCCGAGGAGCCGGCACACCTCGCCGCGACGGTCGCGCGCCTCGGCCTTGCCTACGTGGTGATCACCAGCGTCGACCGCGACGACCTCAAGGACGGCGGCGCGCGCCATTTCGCCGACTGCATCCGCGCCGTGCGCGCGCAATCGCCCGCCACCACGATCGAGGTGCTGGTGCCGGACTTCCGCGGGCGCCTGGAGCGCGCGCTCGAGATCCTCGCCGCGGCGCCACCCGACGTCATGAACCACAACCTGGAGACCGTGCCGCGCCTGTACCGCCGCGCGCGGCCCGGCGGCGACTACGCGCACTCGTTGCGCCTGCTCGAGCAGTTCAAGCGCGCGCATCCGCGCATCCCGACGAAGTCGGGCCTGATGGTCGGGCTGGGCGAGACGGACGCAGAGATCCTCGGCGTGATGCGCGATCTGCGCGCGCACGCGGTCGACATGCTCACCATCGGCCAGTACCTCGCGCCCTCGCCGCATCACCTGCCGGTCGAGCGCTACGTGCACCCGGACACGTTTGCCGAGTATGAGCGCGAGGCGAGGGCGCTCGGCTTCCGGCACGCCGCGATCGGGCCGCTGGTGCGCTCCTCCTACCACGCCGACCGGCAGGCCGAGGAGGCGCGCCTCGGCGCACCTCCGCGGATCGCGGCGCTCTCCTAGGCGGGCTCGGCGAGGGCTTTCTCGAGCAGCGCGTGCAGCGCGGCGGCGTCGGGCTCGCCGAGGTACTGCTTGAGCACCTTGCCGCGGCGATCGAGCACGAAGGTGGTCGGGGTCACGCGCCCGTCGCCGAAGCGCCGCGCGATGACGCCGTCGGAGTCGATCGAGCGTCTCGTAGCCGCGCGGCGCGAACCTGCGGTGCGTCTCGATGAGCATCGGCATCTCCTTGGTCCGAGAGCGCGAGCCACTCGCCGCCGAGCGTCGCGAAGCGCACCTCGGGGGCAGCGGTGTCCCGCACGAACACGGCGATCGCCGCGCCGGCGATTGCCAGCGCCGCGGCCGCGGCGATAAGCTTGCCTTGGAGGGTCATGTCGATGAGAACCCGCATTTTCGCGCTGTTGGCAGCCGCTGTCATCGCTGCCCCTGCCGCGGCCTCGCTCGAGCGGATCTCGAACCAGGACGCGATCGCGGGCTTGAAGGCCGCGCTCGAGAAGGGTTCCGGGGTGGCGGTGTCCGCATTGGGGCGCACCGACGGCTTCTTCGGCAACGGCGCGGTCAAGATTCCGCTGCCCGACTCGCTCAAGCGCTACGAGCGGCTGATGCGCGGCGTCGGGCTCGGCAAGCACGCCGACGAGCTCATCCTCACCATGAACCGCGCCGCAGAGGCGGCCGTGCCGGAGGCAAGAGCGCTGCTCGTCGACGCGGTGAAGAGAATGACCGTGCAGGACGCCAAGGGCATCCTCACCGGCGGCGACACCGCGGGGACGGAATACTTCAAGCGCACCACCTCCGACCCGCTGCGCGCGCGCTTCTTGCCGATCGTGAAGCGCGCGACCGCCAGGGTCGGCCTGGCGCAGAAATACAACGAGTACGCCGAGAAGGGCGCCCGGTTCGGCCTGGTGAGGAAGGAACAGGCAAACCTCGACGACTACGTGACGCAGAAGGCGCTCGACGGGCTCTTCTTCATGGTGGCCGAGGAGGAGAAAAAAATCCGCAAAGACCCGGTGCGGGCGGGCAGCGAGATCGTCAGGAAAGTCTTCGGCGCGCTGAAGTGACGCGCCGCTAGGCGCGTCATCCGACAGGATTGGAGCTAGTGCGCCCGGTCCCAGTTGTCGCCGACCCCGACGTCCACGACGAGCGCGACCTCGAGCTTGGCCACCCCCTGCATCAACTCGCGCACGCGCTGCTTCACGTCGTTCAATTCTTCCTCGGGCACCTCCAGCACCAGCTCGTCGTGCACCTGCATGATGAGCTTCGCCTCGAGCTTCGCGGCGTCCAGCCAGTCCTGCACCGCCACCATGGCGAGCTTGATGAGGTCGGCCGCGGTGCCCTGCATCGGCGCGTTGATCGCGGCGCGCTCGGCGGCCTGGCGCCGCGCGGGCGAGCCTGATCTCATCTCCGGCAGCCAGAGCCTGCGCCCGAACACCGTTTCGACGTATCCCAGGCTGCGGGCCTTTTCCCTGATCTCGTCCATGAAGCGCTTCACGCCCGGGTAGCGCGAGAAGTAGCTCTCGATGTAGGCCTGGGCGGTGGCTCGCTCGATGCCGAGCGCCTGCGCCAGGCCGAAGGAGCTCATGCCGTAGATCAGGCCGAAATTGATCACCTTGGCGGTGCGCCGCTCGTCCGCCGTCACCCGCTCGAGCGGCACGCCGAACACCTCGGCGGCGGTGGCGCGGTGCACGTCGTCGCCGCGCGCGAAGGCGCGCCGCAGGCCCGCGTCGCCCGAGAGGTGCGCCATGATGCGCAGCTCGATCTGCGAGTAGTCGGCGGAGAGGATCTTGGCGCCGCGCGGCGCGACGAACGCCTCGCGGATGCGCCGCCCCTGCGGCGTGCGCGCCGGGATGTTCTGCAGGTTGGGGTCGTTCGAGGCGAGGCGCCCGGTCACCGCTACCGCCTGCGCGTAGGTCGTGTGCACGCGCCCGGTCCCGGGATGCACCATGCGCGGCAGCTTGTCGGTGTAGGTGGACTTGAGCTTGGCGAGCGCGCGGTACTCGAGCAGCAGCTTCGGCAGCGGGTAGTCGAGCGCCAGCTCCTCGAGCACCGCCTCGTCGGTCGAGGGCTGGCCCGAGGGGGTCTTCCTCTTCACCGGCAGCTTCTGCAGCTCGAACAGGATCTCCTGGATCTGCTTGGGCGAGTTGAGGTTGAAGGGCTGCGCCGCGGCGGCGTAGGCCTGCTGCTCGACCTCCAGCATCTCGCGGCCGAGCTCGTGGCTCTGCGCCTCGAGCATCGCGCCGTCGAGCAGCACGCCGTTGCGCTCCATCCGGAACAGCACCGGCAGCACCGCCATCTCGATGCCGCGGTAGACGTGCGCGAGCTTCGCGTCTGCCGCGATGCGCGGGTGCAGCGCCTCGTGCACGGCGAGCGCGCAGTCGGCGTCCTCCGCGGCGTACTGGGTCGCGCGGCCGATCTCGACGCCGCTGAAGGCGATGCGCGCCGCGCCCTTGCCGGTGACCTCGTCGTACGTGATGGTGCGCCAGCCCAGGTGCCGCTCGGCGAGCGCATCGAGGTCGTGGCGCTCGTGCACCTCCCAGACGTAGGACTCGAGCAGCGTGTCGTGCGCGATGCCGGCCAGGCGCACGCCGTGATTGGCGAGTACGTGCGCGTCGAACTTGAGGTTCTGGCCGACCTTGGCGTGGCGCTCGCTCTCGAGCCACGGGCGCAGCAGCTCGAGCGCTCGCTCGAGCTCCACCTGGCGCGGCGCGCCCGGGTAGTCGTGCGCGAGCGCCAGGTACGCGGCGCGCTCGCCGCAGGCGAACGACATCCCCACCAGGCGCGCGCTCATCGGCTCGAGCCCGGTCGCCTCGGTGTCGAAGCCGGCCAGCTCGGCGCGCTCGAGGCGCGCGACGAAAGCGGCGAGCGCCGCCTCGTCGGCGAGCGTCTCGTACTTGCGCCGCGCGGCGCTCTTCGGCTGCGGCGCGCGCTGCCAGGAGCGAAAGCCGAGGCGCTCGAAAAGCGCGGCGAGCTTCGTCCCGTCCGTCGCGCCGCCCGCGAGATCGGAGAATGCCACCGGCAGCTTCACGTCGCGCCGCACCGTGAGCAGGCTCCTGCCCTTGGGCAGCCAGTCGAGCGTCTTTCGCAGGTTCTCGCCGGCGGCGCCGCCGATCTCGCCCGCATGCGCCATGACCTCGTCGAGCGAGCCGTACTGCGCGAGCCATTTCGCCGCGGTCTTCGGCCCCACTTTCTCGACGCCGGGGACGTTGTCCACGGCGTCGCCGACGAGCGCGAGCCAGTCGACGATGCGCTGCGGGGCGACGCCGAACTTCGCCTCGACCGCCGCCGGGTCGAGCGTCTCGTTCGACATCGTGTTGACGAGCGTGACGCGCTCGTCCACGAGCTGCGCCAGGTCCTTGTCGCCGGTCGAGATGATGCAGCGCCAGCCTGCCTGCTTCGCCTGCTCGGCGAGCGTCGCGATCACGTCGTCGGCTTCCACGCCCTCGACCGCGAGCACCGGCCAGCCGAGCGCCGCGGCCGCTTCCTTGAGCGGCTCGATCTGCGCCGCGAGCTCGTCCGGCATCGGCGGGCGGTTCGCCTTGTACTGCGGGTACTCCTGGTCGCGGAAAGTCCTGCCCTTGGCGTCGAAGACGAGCGCGCGCGCCGCCGCGCCGTGGTCGGCGGCGAGGCGCCGCAGCATGTTGAGCACGCCGTAGACGGCGCCGGTCGGCTCGCCGCGCGGGCTCTTCAGCTCGGGCAGCGCGTGGAACGCCCGGTACAGGTAGGACGAGCCGTCCACCAGCAGCAGCGTCTTTTCCGGATTCTTCACGAAGCCCGCGTTCCCGCCGCATTATCGTTTATTGAATGTAAAATCGCTCGCATGCGCGCCTTGCTCGCGATCCCGCTCGCCGTCGCTGCGTCGCTCGCGCTCGCGCAGCAGCCCCCGAAGCTCGAGCCGCTGCCCGAGCCGCCGCCGCCGCCGCCGGGCGTGCGCGATCTCGGGCCGGACGAGCCGCGCGTGCGCATCGCGCCGCAGGAAGGCGACCGCGTCGAGGAGATCCGCGACGGCGGGCGCGTCGTCATGCTCAGGGTCACGCCGCCGGGAGGCGTGCCCTACTACCTGGTCGACACCACCGGCAACGGCAACTGGATGCGCCGCGACACGCTCGATGACGGCGTGCGCGTGCCGATGTGGCCGATCAGGACGTTCGACTGATTTGTCGGTTTTCACGCCCGTTTCGGAAGGCCAGCTCGGCGACTGGCTGAGGAGCTACTCGGTCGGCGCGCTCGCCGCGCTCGAGCCGATCGAGGCCGGGATCGAGAACACCAACTACTTCGTCACCACGACGCAGGGGCGCTACGTGCTCACGCTGTTCGAGCGGCTGTCGGCCGTGGAGCTGCCCTACTACCTCAACCTGATGGCGCACCTCGCGCGCCACGGCATTCCGTGCCCGGCGCCGATCGCCGACCTCGCCGACCGTTACCTCTCGCAGCTGAACGGCAAGCCCGCGGCGCTGGTGACGCGGCTCGCCGGGGCCTCGATCGAGCGCCCGGAGCCTGCCGCGTGCGGCGAGCTCGGCGCGCTGCTTGCGCGCATGCACCTCGCCGGGCGCTCCTACAGCGGCTACCTGGAGAACCCGCGCGGGCCAAGGTGGTGGCGCGCCGCGGCGCGCGAGGTGCGCCCGTTCCTCGACCGCGGGCAGGCGCGTATGCTCGACGCCGAGCTCGAGCTGCAGTCGCGGCACCGCTTCGCCGACCTGCCGCGCGGCCCGGTGCACGCGGACCTGTTCCGCGACAACGCGCTGTTCGCCGACGCGCGCATCAGCGGCGTGATCGATTTCTACTTCGCGGGCGACGAGTGCCTCCTGTTCGACCTCGCGGTGTGCGCCAACGACTGGTGCCTGGCCGATGCGGAGCGCGACCGGCGGCTCGAGCAGGCGACCACGCACGCGCTGCTCGCCGCCTACCACGCGCTGCGCCCCCTGAGCGCGCTCGAGCGCGACGCCTGGCCGGTGATGCTGCGCGCGGCGGCGCTGCGCTTCTGGCTCTCGCGCCTGCACGACTTTCACCTGCCGCGCTCGGGAGAGCTGGTGCGCGTGCACGACCCGGAGCACTTCCGCGAGCTGCTCGCGCTGCGCGCCGAGGCGCGCGCGGCGCCGTGGCTCGACTAGGCGCATGAGGCCGCGCGTCAGCAGCGCGCTCTCCGGCGCGCGCTGGCTGCTCGAGGGCTGGCGGCTGTTCCGCGTCTCGCCGCCGGTGTGGCTGATGCTGGTGTTCCTCTACTGGCTGCTCATGACGGTGCTGAGCGTGCTGCCCGCGATCGGCGTCGCCGCCGCGACCGTGCTCGTGCCCGCGTTCTCGGTCGGCTTCATGGCGGCAAGCCGCAGCTGCGAGCGCAAGCAGGTGCCCGAGATCGCGGCGCTCTTCGCCGGGTTCCGCGACGGGCTCGCCCGGCAGCTCGTGCTCGGCGCGGTCTACTGCGCCGCGCTCGCGCTGCTGCTCGCCGCAACCTCGCTCGCCGACGACGGCGTGCTCGCGCGCTGGATGCTGGGGGGCGCTCGCCCCGAGGCCGAGGCGCTGCAGTCCGACGCTTTCTATGCCGCGCTGCTGGTCGCCGCGGCGGGCTACGCGCCGCTGATGATGCTGTTCTGGTTCGCGCCGGTGCTCGCGGCGTGGCACGGGCTGGGCGCGGCGCAGGCGCTGTTCTACAGCTTCGTCGCGACCCTGGTGAACTGGCGCGCGCTGCTCGGCTACGGGGCGGCGGCGGCGCTGGTCACGCTCGCGCTGCCCGCGCTGGTCCTCGGCGCGCTGCTCGTCGCGAGCGGCGGCCAGCTGCGCGTCGGGCTCATGTCGCTCGTGCCGCCGCTCCTGATCCTGCTCCTGCCGACGCTGTTCGCGAGCTTCTACGCGAGCTACCGCGACGTCTTCGGCGCCGCGGGCGAGGCCGGCTGAGTCGCCGGGCAGCGACGCTGCGCTCTTTTCCCGCGGGCGGCGACCGGCAGCCGCTCGGGTGACACCGGGGCGGAAGCCGATTATCCTCATCGATTCCCATGACCGACTTCGCGCTTCCCGCGCTGTCGCCGGCCGCGGCGCCCGAGTTCACCGATGCGGCGACCGCCAAGTCCTGGCTCGAGAACGTCCCGCTCGCGAACGTCATCGCGGCGCAGCACCAGCTGCGGCTGCAGGTCGAGGAGTTCAACCGCTACGCCACCAAGGCGGTGAGCCGGCTGGCGACGCTCGAGGCGGTGCGCGAGGCGGTGAACTTCGCCCAGATCGAGCAGGCGCGGCGCTTCACCAACCGGGCCCAGCCCATGGCGGAGGCGGAGAGCGCGGTGTTCGCGGACACGATCGAGCTCTGGGAGCAGATGCGCCTCGGCTATCTGCGCTGCGTCGAGGCGGCGGGCGAGGCCGGAATGGCCGCGCACGCGGCGCTCGCCTGCCAGCGCGCGCTCGCCTACAGCGGCCTCAAGATGTTCCACCACTACCGCGCCTACCGCCAGGTGCCCGGCCGCGAGTGGCGCGCGCTGCACGAGGTCTACGCGCGCGCCGAGGCGCTCAAGGTCGCGCAAGAGCCGGTCAAGGACTTCCTCAACCGCGACGTGCACGACACCTCGCCGCGCATCGCCTACGTGCGCGCGGCGCTGATGGGGATGGCGAATCCGAACGAGCTCAGCCAGCGCCAGCTCACTTTCGCCGCGTTCCTGCTCGAGCGCTGGGCGGAGAAGGTCGGGGTCGCGGGCGAGCCGCCGGCCGAGGGCGACGTGCCGCCGCTGGTGGCCGACCTCAAGGGCGACGCCTGCCCCGAGCGCGGCGGCCCGAAAGCGGCCGCGCCGCGCTACCTGGACGTGACGCGGCTCGCCAAGAGCCTGCGCAACCGCATCGGCCTGCTGCGCAAGGGCGAGTCGCCGGCGCGGCTCGCGCTCGGCGAGGACTGCGTGCAGCCCTCGTGCGAGCAGCTGCTCGTCTTCCTGTACCGGCAGTGGTGCCAGGCACGGCCGCCGCGCGTCGCGGAGCGCAAGTCCGTCGCCGGCGTGGCGCAGGCCTGCAACGACGTCGCCGCGATCCACTACTACATCTCGGGACAGGTGTTCCGCCAGCCCGGCGAGCAGAGGGAGCTCTCCGCCAAGGAGCGCAACGAGATCGCCACCTTCGGCCGCGTCAGCACGCGCGACGAAGACGACTACAGCGTCGCGCGCGGCTTCCTGCTCGAGCACTGGCAGATCGAGGACGAGAGCAGCCAGGGGCTGCGCATGCTGCGCCGCGCCGGCAACCCCGGGCGGCGCTTCAACCACGGGCAGCTGGTCGGCGTGCGCCCGGCGGACTCGAAAAGCTTCGTGCTCGCCCAGGTGCGCTGGCTGACGCAGTCCGAGAGCGGCGACCTGTGCGCCGGCCTGCGCCTGCTGCCCGGGCTGCCGGCGGCGGTCGCGGTGCGGCCCACCGGCCTCAACGTGGTCGACGCCAAGTACGCGCAGGCGCTCTCACTCACCGCCGTGCCGGCGGTCAATGCGCCGCCCGCGCTGCTGCTGCCCTCGGGCTGGTTCAAGCCCAAGCGCGTGGTCGAGGTCTTCATCGAGTCGCCGGTGCGCGTGCGGCTTTCCGAGATCCTCGACCGCGGCAGCGACTACGAGCGGGTCTCGTACGAGATCCTGCCGTAGTGGCCGAGGAAGCGCCGGTCCCGACCGAGATCAGGCTGCACCAGAAGTCGCGCCTGATGGAGATCGCCTTCGCCGACGGCAGGACCTTTCGCCTGCCCTACGAATTCCTGCGCGTGTATTCGCCCTCGGCCGAGGTGCGCGGCCACGGCGCCGGGCAGGAAGTGCTGCAAACGGGCAAGCGCGCCGTCGAGATCCGCACGCTCGACCCGGTCGGCTCCTACGCGGTGCAGCCCGCGTTCTCCGACGGTCACTCGACCGGCATCTACTCCTGGGAATACCTCTACTTTCTGGGCGAGAACCAGGCGCGCCTCTGGTCCGAGTACCTGGCGCGGCTCGAGAAGGCCGGCGCCAGCCGCGACTGACCATGCGCCATCCGGTGACCGCGTGAAGGACACCGATTTCGGCTACGAGCGGGTGCGCGCGGAGGACAAGGCGGCGCGCGTCGCGCGCGTCTTCGACCGCGTCGCCGAGCGCTACGACCTGATGAACGATCTCATGTCGCTCGGCCTGCACCGGGTGTGGAAGGCGTTCACGGTCGAGCTGGCGCGCGTGCGCGCGGGCGAGCGCGTGCTCGATCTCGCCTGCGGCAGCGGCGACCTCGCGCGCGCGTTTGCCGCGCGCGGCGCGCAGGTCGTCCTGAGCGACATCAACGGCCGCATGCTCGCGCTCGGGCGCGACCGCCTGCTCGACGCGGGTCGGCTGGCGCCGGCGGCGCAGTGCGACGCCGAGCGGCTGCCCTTTCGCAGCGCGAGCTTCGACTGCGTCACGGTCGGCTTCGGCCTGCGCAACATGACGCGCAAGGACGCGGCGCTCGCCGAGATGGCGCGCGTGCTGAAGCTTGGCGGGCGGCTGCTGGTGCTCGAGTTCTCGCGCGTCTGGCAGCCGCTCGAGAAGCCGTACGATTTCTACTCCTTTCGCGTGCTGCCGTGGCTCGGCGCGCGCGTCGCCGGCGACGCCGCCGCCTACCGCTACCTCGCCGAGTCGATTCGCATGCACCCTGACCAGGCGACCCTTTGCCGCATGCTCGAGCAAGCGGGGCTCGAGCGCGTCGAATACTTCAACCTGGGCGCCGGGGTGGCCGCGGTTCATCGCGGCGTCAAACTGCGGTAGGATGATCGACTCGGAACGAATCGGGCAGAGAGGGATGCCATGAGGAGACTGGTACTCGGATTCGCGGTCGCGCTGCTCGGCGCGACCCTTGCGGCAACGGACGTCGAAGCAAAGCGCATGGGCGGCGGCCGCAGCATGGGCGCGCAGCGCAGCATCACCAGCGCACCGCCCGCGCAGGCGCCGGCGCGGCCCGCGCAGCAGACGGCCCCTGCGCAGACGGGGGCCGTCCCCGCGCAGGCGGGGACCCAAGCCACGGGTCTTTCCCGCTGGATGCCGATGCTCGGCGGCCTCGCCCTCGGCGGCGCGCTCGGCTGGCTGCTCGGCGCGAACGGACTGGGCGGACTCATGGTGGGAATCCTGCTCGCCGCGCTGCTCGCTTTTGCCGCGATCGCGCTGGTCCGCATGCTGGCGCACAAGCGCGGCGCGATGCCGCGGCCGATGCAGTACGCGGGGCTGGGCAACGAAACGGTCGCCGCGCCGCCGCCGTCGCAGGTGGCGGGCTTCGAGCCGCCTGCCCAGGCGCAGGCGGGGGCGCGCGCCGCCCCGAGCGTGCCCACGGGGTTCGACGTCGCCGGCTTCCTGCGCGGCGCGAAGCTCAATTTCATGAAGCTGCAGATCGCCAATGACGCCGGCAATCTCGAGGAGTTGCGCGAGTTCACCACGCCGGAGCTGTTCGAGGACCTGAAGAAGGACATCACGGAGCGCGGCAGCGCGCGCCAGCAGACCGACGTGCAGTCGATCAACGCCGACCTGCTCGAGGTCGTGACCGAGGGCGACCGGCACTGGGCGAGCGTGCGCTTCTCCGGCACGATCCGCGAGGCGCCGGGGGCCGCCCCGGCCGGGTTCGAGGAGGTCTGGAACCTCTCCAAGCCGGTGGACGGCTCGAGCGGCTGGGTCCTCGCCGGCATCCAGCAGATGCATTGAACGGGCTGCGTCCCGTGCAAAGGCCACCAGCGGGTGGCCTTTGTTTTTTGCGCCATGCTGCTTGAATCGCCCGTCGCCGCGGCGCTCAATCACCTGCTCGAAGGCGAGCCGTGGGCAAGGGAGCGGCTTGCGCCCTTTGCCGGCAGGGTGCTCGAGCTGCGCGCGCCGCCGCTGCCCGCGCTGCGCTTCGCGCTGCGCGCCGACGGCCTGTTGGATCCGGCCCCGGCGGATGCGGGGGATCCGGCGCTCGTGCTGACGGTAGGGCCCGAGATCCTCCCGGCCACGGTGCGCGGCTGGGATCACCTGCTGCGAGCTGTCGAGACCACCGGCGAGGCCGCGCTGGCGGCCGAAGTGCTATACCTCATGCGCCACCTGCGCTGGGAGGCGGAGGAGGATCTCTCCAGGCTCATCGGCGACGCCGGCGCGCACCGGCTCTCGGGCCTTGCGCGCGACATCGCGCGCTGGCACATGGATGCCGCGCGCCGCTTCGCCGAGGGCCTGGTCGAGTACGCCGTGGACGAAGCGCGCCTGCTCGTGCCGCGCGCCGAGCTCGACGCGCTCGCCGCGGCGAACGCGCGCCTGCGCGACGCGCTCGAGCGGCTGGAGAAGCGCCTCGAGCGGCTCGACGCCGCGCGCTAGCGAGGCCGGCCGTGGGAAACCTGCTGCGCCTTGCCCGCATCCTGCGCGTCGGCCTGCGCTTCGGCCTGCACGAGTTCGTTCCCGGGCTTGCCGCAAACCCGCTCCTCGGGCTGCTCGGCGGCGGCGCGGGCGAGGCGCGCGCCGCGCGCCTGCGCCAGGCGCTCGAGACCCTCGGCCCGATCTTCGTCAAGTTCGGGCAAGTGCTCTCGACGCGGCGCGACCTGCTGCCCGCCGACATCGCCGAGGAGCTGGCGAAGCTCCAGGACCGGGTGCCGCCGTTCCCGTCCGCCGGGGCGGTCGCCGAGATCGAGCGCGCGCTCGGGCGGCGGCTCGAGGAGGCGTTCGCGAGCTTCGAGCGCGAGCCCGAGGCAAGCGCATCGGTCGCGCAGGTGCACCTCGCCACGCTCCCCGGCGGCACCGAGGTGGCGGTCAAGGTGCTGCGTCCCGGGGTCGAGCGCCAGATCGCGCGCGACGTGCTGCTGCTCGAGGCGGCGGCCGGGCTGCTCGGCCGGCTCTGGGCGGAGGGGCGGCGCCTGAAGCCGCGCGCCGTGGTGGCGGAGTTCGCGCGCCACCTCGACGATGAGCTCGACCTGATGCGCGAGGCGTCGAACGCCTCGCTCCTTGCGCGCAACTTCCAGGGCTCGCCGCTGCTCGCGGTGCCCGCGGTGCACTGGGACTACTGCTCGCAGCGCGTCATGGTGATGGAGCGCATGCGCGGCGTCCCGGTGTCGCAGGTCGCGCAGCTGCGCGCCGCCGGGGTGGACATCCCGGCGCTCGCGCGCGCCGGGGTCGAGATCTTCTTCACGCAGGTGTTCCGCGACGGCTTCTTCCACGCCGACATGCACCCGGGGAACATCCTCGTCTCGACCGAGGAGGCGACGCGCGGCCGCTACATCGCGCTCGATTTCGGCATCATGGGAACGCTCACCGAGGTCGACAAGAACTACCTCGCGCAGAACTTCCTCGCCTTCTTCAACCGCGACTACCGGCGCGTGGCGCAGGCGCACCTCGAGGCGGGCTGGGCGCCGCCCGGCACGCGCGAGGACGAGTTCGAGGCCGCGATCCGCGCCGTGTGCGAGCCGATCTTCGCGCGGCCGCTGAAGGAGATCTCCTTCGGCCGGCTGCTGGTGCGGCTGTTCCAGACCTCGCGCCGCTTCCGCATCGAGATCCAGCCGCAGCTCGTCATGCTGCAGAAGACGCTCCTCAACATCGAGGGCCTGGGGCGCGAGCTCGACCCCGACCTGGACCTCTGGCAGACGGCGAAGCCCTACCTCGAGCGCTGGATGAGCGAGCAGGTGGGGGTGCGCGCGCTCCTGCGCACGATCAGGCGCGAGGCGCCCTACTGGGCGCAGACGCTGCCGGCGCTGCCGCGGCTGGCGCATCGGCTCTTGGCTGAGGACCGGGTCGGCGCACTGCAGCGCGCGCTCGAGGCGCTGGCGCGCGAGCAGGCGCGCAGGAACGACCTCGTTTCAGCGCTGCTGCTCGTCACGCTCGCGCTGCTCGCGGCCGCCGCGGCGCTCGCGCTGTGATCTAGCCCCTTGTCGTCCCCGCGGGCTTCTGGCGGGGACTCAGGTTCTCCTTCTGTCGTCCCCGCGGGCTTCTGGCGGGGACTTGCTCAGATATTCAGCGCCTTGAACCGATTTCTGCCGGATATCTAGGTGCACGCGGGCTCTGGTGGTGGGCTAAACGCACTGAATCGGAGAGGGAAGAAAGCCCCGGTCACGCGGCGGGGTCTATGATATTCGGCACTTTCTGCTGACTATATTGAGTTGGGCACCAAGATGAGCAAGGTCGTCACATTCCCGCCGAGACTTAAATGTCCCACCTGCGACCGCCCGCTTCGCCCTGCAACCCGCGCTGAACTAAACTCGGACTTGAGCAGCAAACCTATCGGCACATCGCGGAGCAAGCGGCACAGGGAGCTCGCGACTGGGAACCACCAGCGAACTTCAGCGAGTGGCAGAAAGACATCACACCACCAGGTTCGTGGCTTCTGCGTTGCGACGGATGCGATATTCGAATGCTCTGGTCGCGTGAGGAGGCGGAGTGAGCGGACGGCAAGGCTTGGTGCCCAACAAGCGGTTCCAGGCGACGGCCTCGCTTCGCTCGGCCGCGCCTGAACCGCGGCGTTTAAGCAAATCCGAGCAACGCAAGAGACCCCAACGACTGGGTCGCCGTCAAAAACCTGGGGGACGACAGATTCACTTCCGGGTCCCCGCCTGACGCCTGCGGGGACGACAAGCAGTTCAGCCGCGGGCGCGACGCAACCGTGCCGCAGGACAGCTCCAAGCCCGATTTCTGGGACACCCGCTACCGCGGCGGCGTGACGCCGTGGGACGCGGGGCGCGCGCCGCCGCTCCTCGAGCGCTGGATCAGCGCCCGATCTCCCGGCGGGCGGGTGCTCGTGCCCGGCTGCGGCTCGGGATACGAGGTGCGGCTCTTCGCCGAGCGCGGCTGGCAGGTGCTCGGCATCGACTTCAGCCAGCCTGCCATCGAGGCGGCACGGCGCGAGCTGGGCGAGCTCGCAGGCCTTGTGCGCCAGGCCGACCTCTTCGCGCTGGACGGGCCCCCCTTCGACCTCGTCTACGAGAGAGCGCTCCTTTGCGCGCTGCCGCGGCGCGACTGGCCGCGCTGGGCGAGCCGCATGGCCGAGCTCGTGCGCCCCGGCGGCCTGCTCGCCGGCTTCTACTACGTCGACGACAACGAGCGCGGCCCGCCGTTCGGCGCCTCGCTCGCGAAGCTCGAGAAGCTGCGCAGCTCGGCGTTCGCGCTCGCGGAAGACGCGCCGGTGCCAGCCAACGAATCGCTGCCGGTGTTCCAGGGCAAGGAGCGCTGGCAGGTGTGGGAGCGGCGGCTATGATGGCCGCGGAGCCCGCATGCTGATCGCCTTCGTCCTGCTCTACCTCGCTGTGACGATCGCGATCGGCCTGTGGGCGGCGCTGCGCGTGCGCAACTCCAGGGACTTCGTGCTCGCCGGCCGGAGCCTGCCGCTCACCATGGCGGCGGCGACCGTGTTCGCGACCTGGTTCGGCGCCGAGACCGTGCTCTCGGTGTCTGCAACCTTCGCGCGCGACGGCCTCGGCGGCATCGTCGCCGATCCGTTCGGTGCGTCCTTCTGCCTGCTGTTCGTGGCGCTCTTCTTCGCGCGCGCCTTCTACCGCATGGATCTGCTCACGATCGGCGACTTCTACCGCAAGCGCTACGGCAAGACGGTCGAGGTCGTGACCGCGGTCGCGATCACCTCCTCGTACCTCGGCTGGACCTCGGCGCAGCTCACCGCGCTCGGGCTCGTGTTCTCGGTGCTCTCGGGCGGCGCGATCACGCTCGAGACCGGGATCTGGATCGGCGCCGCGATCGTGCTCGGCTACACCATCTGGGGCGGCATGTGGTCGGTCGCGCTCACCGACCTCTTCCAGTCGGTGGTGATCCTGGTGGGGCTGGTGGCGATCGCGTGGCTCGTGAGCGACATGGCGGGCGGGGCAGGCAAGGTGATCGCCGCTGCGTCGGAAGCAGGCAAGTTCGACTTCTGGCCGAAGGGCGGGACGAAGGAATGGCTCGCGTTCCTCGCCGCCTGGATGACGCTCGCGGTCGGCTCGATCCCGCAGCAGGACGTGTTCCAGCGCGTCACCTCGGCGAAGGACGAGAAGACCGCGATCCGGGGCTGCCTGGTCGGCGGCGCGGTCTACTTCTCGTTCGCCTTCGTGCCGATCTTCATCGCCTACTCGGCGCTGGTGATCGACCCGGGCTACGCGGAGCTGTTCAAGGGCGAGGACGCGCGCGAGATCCAGCGCATCCTGCCGAACCTCATCCTCGAGAGGACGCCGCTCTGGGCGCAGGTGCTCTTTTTCGGCGCGCTGCTCTCGGCGATCCTGTCCACCGCGAGCGGCGCGCTGCTCGCGCCGACCTCGCTCTTCACCGAGAACGTGATCCGCCCCTTCGTGCGCGACATGGGCGACCGCCAGTTCCTGCTGCTCCTGCGGGTGGTGCTGGTGACCTTCACCCTCGCCGCGCTGCTCTTCGCGATCAACTCGAAGAGCACCATGTACGAGATGGTGCAGAATGCCTACAAGGTGACGCTCGTCTCGTGCCTCGTGCCGCTGGTCGCGGGCCTTTACTGGAAGCGCGCCACCGTCCCGGGCGGGGTCCTGTCGGTGGTGTTCGGGCTCGGGTCCTGGCTCGCCGCCGAGACGATCGCCGCCGACGCCACCGTGCCGCCGCAGCTCGCCGGGCTCGCCGCCTCCGCGCTCGGCATGGTGCTCGGCTCGCTCGTGCCGCGCGCCGCCGCCGCGCGCGCCTAGTGGCATCGCCGCTCGCGCGCTTTTTCCTCGTCGCCTACGTCCTGCTCGCGGTCTACGCGACGCTCTATCCGCTCGCGGGCTGGCGCGACCCGGGGGTCTCGGCCTGGGCGTTCCTCGGCGCGCCCTGGCCGCGCTACGTCACGGCCTTCGACCTGGCGGCGAACTTCGCCGGCTACCTGCCGTACGGGTTCCTCGCCGCGCTCGCGATGCACCCGGCCCTGCAAGGCCGCTCGGCGGCGCTCGCCGCGGCCCTCACCGGCACGGTCCTGTCGCTTGCGCTCGAGGCGGCGCAGAGCTTCCTGCCGGCGCGCATCCCTTCCAACGTGGACGTGCTCGCGAACATCCTGGGCGCGGCCGCGGGGGCGCTCGCCGGCGCGCGCTTCGGCCCGCGGCTGCTCGAAGGCGGGCCGCTGAAGAGGCTGCGCACCCGGTTCTTCGAGCCGGGTGCGCAGGCGGACCTCGGGCTGACGCTGCTCGCGCTGTGGCTGTTCGCCCAGCTCAACCCCGCGACGCTGCTCTTCGGCGCCGGCGACCTGCGCGACCTCGTCGCGGGGCCCGCGGGCCCGGCCTACGGCGCCGAGTTCTTCGTCGCGATCGAGGCGGGGACCGCTGCGGCGAACCTCGCGGCGGTGGCGCTGCTTGCGTCCGCGCTGTCGGCGAGTGCCGCGCCGGCCCGCTCGATCGCGTTCGCGCTGGTGGGCATGGCTCTCGTCGTCAAGACGCTCGCGTTCGCGATCCTGATGCGCGCCGAGAACGTGCTCGCTTGGCTCACGCCCGGCGCGCAGCTCGGCATCGCGCTGGGCACGCTCGCCGCGCTCGCCGCGATGTCGCGGCCGCGCGGCCTGCGCCTCGCGCTCGCCGCGGCGCTGCTCGCCGCGGCCACCGTGCTGGTGAACATCGCGCCGCCCAATCCCTACCTCGCGGCGATCCTCAAGGTCTGGGCGCAGGGGCACTTCCTGCACTTCAACGGCCTGACGCACCTGGTGGCGGCGGCTTGGCCGTTTGCGGCGCTCGCTTGGCTCGCCTGGCTGGCCGCGCGCCGCGGAAAAAGCGGGTCGCTCGGGTAGAATCCGCCCCCCATGTCGTACTACGCGCGCCACGTCTTTTTCTGCTGCAACCAGCGCGACGGCGGGCGCACCTGCTGCAACGACAAGGGCTCGCGCGCGATGCGCGACTACGCCAAGGAGCGCGTCAAGGCGCTCGGCATGGACGGCCCGGGCAAGGTGCGCATCAACCAGTCGGGCTGCCTCGACCGCTGCGAGGAGGGCCCGTGCATCGTGGTCTACCCGGACGCGGTCTGGTACAGCTATGTCGACCGCGCAGACGTGGACGAGATCATCGAGGAGCACCTCAGGCACGGCCGCATCGTCGGGCGGCTGCGGATCTGATGCGCGCGGCGACGCGCCGCGAGCTCGTCGCCGGGCCGGCGGGGCGGATCGAATGCGCGGTGGACCTGCCCGAGGGCGGGCCGCGCGGCATCGCGCTCGTCGCGCATCCGCACCCGCAGTTCGGCGGCACGCTCGACAACAAGGTGGTGCAGACGCTCGCGCGCGCTTTCGTCGAGCTCGGCTACGCGGCGTGGCGGCCGAACTTCCGCGGCGTCGGCGCGAGCGAGGGCCGCTACGACGACGGGCGCGGCGAGGTCGAGGACCTCGCCGCGGTGCTCGGGCACGCGGGCGCGGCGCAGGCGCGGCCGGTGCTGGCGGGGTTTTCCTTCGGCGCCGCGGCGCAGGCGCGGCTCGCGCAGCGCCTGGCGCGGGAGGGCAGGCCGCCCGAGCGCATGGTGCTGGTCGGGGTCGCGGTGAACAACTTCGAAGCGCCCGCCGTGCCGGCCGACACGATCGTGATCCACGGCGAGCGCGACGAGACCGTGCCGCTCGCCGACGTGCTCGCGTGGGCGGCGCCCCAGGACCTGCCGGTGGTGGTGGTTCCGGGCGCGGATCATTTCTTCCACCGCCGGCTGCAGGTGCTGCGCGCGATCGTGCGCCACGGCTGGCGATGAACCGCGCCACGGTTGCTGCGGTGCTTTCGGCGCGCGGCCTGCGCAAGCGCTATGACGGCGAGGAAGTGGTCTGCGGCGTGGACATCGAGGTCGCGCCGGGCGAGTGCTTTGGCCTGCTCGGTCCCAACGGCGCCGGCAAGACCACCACGCTCAAGCTCTGCCTCGGGCTCACCGACCCGGACGCGGGCGAGATCCGCCTGCTCGGCGAGGAAGTGCCGGCGCGGGCGCGCGAGGCGCGCGCCCGGGTCGGCGTGGTGCCGCAGTTCGACAACCTCGACCCGGATTTCAGCGTCGCCGAGAACCTGGTGGTCTACGGCCGCTACTTCGGCCAGCGCGACGCCGACATCGAGGCGCGCATCCCGCAGCTGCTGGAGTTCGCCGGGCTCGTCGGCCGCGCCGCGTCCAAGATCCAGGCCCTGTCCGGGGGCATGAAGCGGCGCCTGACGCTCGCGCGCGCGCTGGTCAACGAGCCGCAGCTCCTGTTCATGGACGAGCCGACCACGGGCCTGGACCCGCAGGCGCGCCACCTCATCTGGGAGCGGCTGCGACGCCTCACGCAGCAGGGCCGCACCATCGTGCTCACCACCCACTTCATGGAAGAGGCCGAGCGGCTGTGCAACCGGCTCGCGATCATGGACCGGGGCCGCATCATCGCCGAGGGCAGCCCGCGCGCGCTGATCGCGCGCCACATCGAGGCGCAGGTGGTCGAGGTGCACGGCCCCGCGATCGAATCCTGGATCGAGCGCGCGCGCGAGCTCGCGCTGCGCACCGAGCGCGCCGGCGAGACCGTGTTCTGCTACGCGCAGGATGTCGAGCCGGTGCTCGGGAGCCTGCGCGGCCGCGACGAGCTCGTGTATCTTCACCGGCCGGCTAATCTGGAGGATGTCTTTCTCAAGTTGACCGGCCGGGATCTGAGAGATTAGAGGACCCCGATGACCACTGCACGCCTCTATGCCCTGCCCGAGCTGAGCCTGCGCTTCGTGCCGGTCTGGCGCCGGCATTTCCTGGTCTGGCGCAAGCTCGCGCTGCCCTCCATCCTCGGCAACCTCGCCGACCCTCTGATCGTGCTCCTGGGCCTGGGCTACGGACTGGGCGCGGTGCTGGGCGATGTCGGCGGCACGAGCTACTTCGCCTTCCTCGCCGGGGGCTTCGTCGCCTCGTCCACGATGTACGCGGCGACCTTCGAGTCGCTGTTCTCGGCGTTCTCGCGCATGCACGTGCAGAAGACCTGGGAGGCGATCGTCAACGCGCCCATGACGCTCACCGACGTGCTCGCGGGCGAATGGATCTGGGCGGCGAGCAAGGCGCTCGCCGCCGGCGCCTGCATCCTGGTCGTGATCGGGGCGCTCGGCGACGCGCGCTTGCCGCACGCGCTCGGCGCGCTGCCGGTGGTGGTGCTGGTGGGGCTCGCCTTCGGCGCCATCGGCCTCGCCATCAACGCGCTCGCCAGCGGCTACGACTTCTTCAGCTACTACATGACGCTCGTGCTCACCCCGATGATGATGCTCTCGGGCGTGTTCTTCCCGGTCGAGCAGCTCCCCGAGCTGATCCAGGCGGTCGCCCGGGCGCTGCCGCTCTACCACGGCATCGAGCTGGTGCGGCCGCTGCTCGCTGGCAGCGTCCCGGCCGGGGCGCTCGCGCACCTCGCGGTGCTCGCGGCCTACGCCGCGGGCGGCTTCTACCTCGCCACCGTGCTCACCCGCAGGCGGCTGCTGAAGTAGCGATGCTCTGGGTCAAGGCGCTGCACATCGTCTTCATGGTGACCTGGTTCGCGGGGCTGTTCTACCTGCCGCGCCTGTTCGTCTACCACGCGCTCGCCCAGGACGAGGTCTCGCGCGAGCGCTTCAAGCTGATGGAGCGCAAGCTCTTCTGGGGCATCGCCACCCCCGGCGCAGTGCTCACGATCGTCTTCGGCGCCTGGCTCTGGCTCGGCTGGTTCCGTGACGCCGGCGCCTGGCTCCATGCCAAGCTCGCGCTGGTCGCGCTGCTCGTCGCCTACCACGCCTGGTGCGGCAAGCTCATGCTCGATTTCCGCCGCGGGCGCAATAGCAGGAGCCACGTCTGGTACCGCTGGTTCAACGAGTTCCCGGCGCTGGTGCTCGTCGCCGCCGTCATTCTTGCCGTCGTCAAGCCGATCTGAAGCCTTCTTCGCGCCCTGCCCGCGCGGGCTGGAGGAGCTGCTGGCCACGGAACTGCGCGCACTCGGCGCGGCCGAGCCGCGTATCGCGGCGGGCGGCGTCGGCTTTACCGGAGACCGCGCCTGCTGCTACCGCGCCAACCTCTGGTCGCGGCTCGCCTCGCGCGTGCTGTGGCGCGTGGCCGAGTTCGGCTACCGGAACGAGGACGACCTCTACGCTGCGGCGCGCGGCGTCGGCTGGTTCGACCTGTTCGACGTCAACCGCACGCTGCGCGTGTACGTCACGGCGCAAAAGAGCCCGCTGCGGAGCCTCGAATTCGCGACGCTGCGCGTGAAGGACGCGGTGTGCGATCGCTTTCGCGACCACGTCGGCCGTCGGCCGGACGTCGATCGGGCGGATCCCGACGTGCGCGTGCACGTGTTCCTGGAGAAGGAGCGTGCTGCCCTGTACCTGGATACCAGCGGCGAGCCGCTCTTCAAGCGCGGCTGGCGCGCCGCCGGGGTCGAGGCGCCGCTGCGCGAGAACCTGGCCGCGGGGATCGTGATGCTCACCGGATGGCGCTTCGGCGAGGCGCTGCTCGACCCGATGTGCGGCGGCGCGACCCTGCTGGTGGAGGCCGCGGCCCTGGCGCGCGCCCGCGCGCCAGGACTGAAGCGATCGTTCGGCTTCGAGAGGCTCGATTCGTTCGACGGCCGGCTGTGGGAGGAGCTGCGCGCCGAGGCGGCGCAGCCGGCGCGCCAGGCGCCGAAGCTCGCGCTTTTCGGCAGCGACGTCGATCCGAAGGCGCTCGGCGCGGCGCGCAGGAATCTGGCCGCTGCCGGGGTGGAGCGCTGGGTGAGCCTCGAGGCGGCGAACGTGCTCGAGCGCAAAGCGCCGGCACCCTCCGGGGTGATGATCGCCAACCCACCCTACGGCGAGCGGATCGGCGAGGCCGAGGCGCTGGCGCGCTTCTACCCGAAGCTGGGCGACGCCCTGAAGAAAGGCTTCGCCGGCTGGAACTGCTTCTTCTTCACGTCCGACCGGCGCATGGAGAAGCTGATCCGCCTCTCGCCGGCGCGCCGCACGCCGCTCTGGAACGGCGCGCTCGAATGCCGGCTGTATGAATTTCGCATCGTTGCCGGCAGCCACCGGCGTGCGCGAGAATGACCCTCGCGCCATGACCACGGCTGCAAGCCGCAGCAGGCCGCAGCTCGATCCGGCCCAGGAATCGCAGCTGCTCGACGCCATCGACCGCTGGGTCGAGAAGGAGGTGCGGCCGCGGGTGCGGGGGTACGACCACGCCGACCGCTACCCGGCGGAGCTGGTCGAGCAGATGAAGCAGCTCGGCCTCTTCGGCGCCACCATCGGCCAGGACTACGGCGGCCTGGGGCTGCCGGCGAGCACCTACGCGCGCATCGTGATGCGCATCGCCGCGGTGTGGATGGCGCTCACCGGGATCTTCAACTCGCACCTGATGCTCGCGCTCGCCATCGAGAAATTCGGCACCGAGGCGCAGAGGCGGCGCTGGCTGCCGCGCCTGGCGACGGGCGAGGTCCGCGGCGGGCTCGCCCTCACCGAGCCCGACGCAGGCACCGACCTGCAGGGCATCCGCATGCACGCGCGCCGCACGGGCGGGGACTACGTCATCAACGGCACCAAGACCTGGATCTCGAACGGCATCGAGGGCTCGTGCTTCGCGCTGCTCGTGAAGACCGACCCGGCGGCGCAGCCCGCGCACAGGGGCATGAGCCTTTTCATCGCGCCCAAGCAGGCGGGTTTCCGCACCGGCAGGAAGCTCGAGAAGCTCGGCTACAAGTGCATCGACTCGGCCGAGATGATCTTCGAGGACTACCGCATCCCGGCCGACCATCTGATCGGCGAGCTCGAGGGCAGGGGCTTCCGGCAGGTGACGGGGGGCCTGGAGCTCGGGCGGATCAACGTCGCCGCGCGCGGGGTCGGCATCGCCGAAGGCGCGCTCGAGCTCGCCACCAGCTACGCGCAGGTCCGCAAGACTTTCGGCAAGCCGATCTGCGAGCACCAGGCAATCCAGCTGAAGCTCGCCGACATGGCGACGCGGGCGCGCGCCGCGCGGCTATTGACGCTCGATGCGGCCGCCGCCTTCGACCGCGGCGAGCGCTGCGACCTCGAGGCCGGCATCGCCAAGTACTTCGCCTCGGAAGCCGCGCTCGAGAACGCCACCGAGTCGCTGCGCATCCACGGCGCCTACGGCTACTCGAAGGAGTACGACATCGAGCGGCTCTACCGCGACGCGCCGCTCACCTGCATCGGCGAGGGCACCAACGAGATGCAGAGGATCATCATCGCGCGGCAGTGGGTGAAGCGCAATCCGGCGGGGTAGGCGGGGTTGGGGCTAAACGCCGCGGTGACCGGCCGCGGTGAGCGAACACGAGCCAGCGGTCCGGTCCACTGCGAAGTTCGACGCCGGTGCTCACTCAAGAACCCGGTCGGCCTGCAGCAGCACCGACGGCGGGATCGTCAAGCCAAGAGCCTTGGCGGTCTTGAGGTTGACAGCCAGCTCGAACGTCGTCGGCCGCTCCACCGGCAGATCGGCAGGCTTCGCGCCTCTGAGGATCTTGTCCACATGAGTAGCACTGCGGCGGAACAAGTCGGGAATGCTCGGCCCATAGGCGATGAGACCGCCGAGCTCCACAAACTCTCTCGCTTGGTACATCGCCGGGAGCCGGTGCCTCGCGGCCAGGTCGACGATGCGTCTGCGTTCATTGAAGAGTACCGTGCTCGGGAATACGAAGACGGCTTCGGCGCGCTCTCTGGTCATCATAGAGAACGCGCGATCGAGTTCATCGGGGCCCCGCACCTCCACAAGTTGAAGTTGCACTCCCAGAGTCCGTGCTGCGGCCTCTGTCTCCTGCAACATCGTCTTCGTCGTGCGCTCGGCGAAAGCGCCAGGATGCCACAGGGCAGCGACGCGCGAGACCCGGGGGAGAGCTTGCTTGAGCAGCTCAAGACGCTTGACGACCAACTCCGGGCCAAGGAAGGTCAATCCCGTGATATTCCCGCCCGGCCGCGCGAGGCTGGCCACGAGCCCGTCCCCGAGGGGATCGCCCATGGCTGGCGTGACGATTGGGATCACCGTGGTCGCTTGCTGTGCAGCGCGGGCCGCAGGTGTGTTCGCCGCGACGATGAGATCGACCTTGAGACCGGCGAGTTCGCTCGCGAGAGCTGGAAACCGCTCAAGCTTCCCGCCTGCCGATCGGTACTCGATGACGATGTTCTGGCCCTCCGCATAGCCGCGTTCGCGGAGTCCTTGTCGGAACGCGTCAAGCATTACCTGTGTTTCGGGAGATTCGAGCAAACCCGTGACCAGATACCCTATCCGTGCCATTTTCGTCTGCTGCGCCTCGCCCGCGAGTGGTGCGGCGAAAAGAACGAAGACGCAGATGGCGGCGTGCAGGGATCTGACGCGTTTCTGGACTTGACACCGACGCATGGAGCTCCTCAACGAATGGTCTCCCTCTGTGCGGCGAACGCCCGGCTTCAGGCGCGCGCCGCTTGCGGCGCGTCGCTCTGAAAGCCGTTGTTCGGTGGCACGCGTGCTTAAGATGCTTTGTACGATCGGCTGCAAGAGGCCGAAATCGGTCAGTGGCCGCGTACGATGCGTCCCACTTCATTCGATGACTCGGTCGGCGCGCAAAAGCACGATGTGCGGAATGGTGACGCCGAGCGCTTTGGCGGTCCGGAGATTGACAACAAGTTCGAACTTGCTCGGCTGCTGAAAGGGGAGGTCGGATGCTCTTGCCCCCCGCAGGATTCTGTCAACATAGCTCGCGCCGAGCTGCGCAACATGGGCGGTGTCCGGACTGTACGTGAATAGCGCGCCGGCATCCGCAAACTTTGAACCTTGGCCCGTAACGGGAAGCCGAAGTTTGCGTGCTTCCCCGGCGACTACCTCGGGAATTGTCTCGGTCAGAGGACCCGGTGGGAAGTACACCGCATCGAAGCGTTTGGCGGCTATTTCTTCCAGGACCTTTCGAATGTCGCCGGTGCGTTGGTAATAGAAGCGCTCGTGTTGGATTCCGTGAACGCCATCGAGGCGCGTGAGTATTCGGTCGATGGCCGCATAGTAGCTGGGTTCCCCGCCTTGACGGTAAATCGCCGCCAGCCGAGTCATCCTGGGCAGAATCTGCTTCAACAGTTCGACGCGTTTCTCCTCCAACTCCAGCATTACCGAAACAAACCCGGTGAGGTTGCCGCCCGGCCGCGCCAGGCTCACGATCAGCTTCTCGCCGACCGGATCGGCGAGACCCAGGGCGACGATTGGGATGGTGGTCGTCGCAGCTTTAAGGGAGCGAATTGCCGGAAGAAGCCCGGACACAATCACATCGGGCCGGCGTGCAACGAGCGCGGATGCGAGAGAAGGAATTTCGTCGAGACGGTCGACCGCCGAGACGCAGTCGAACGTAATAGTGCGCCCCTCCATCCAGCCCAGGGCCGCCAAGCTGTTCACTAATTCGCGCGGTGCCGGGCATTTGGCGGTAACCAGTAATACGCCGATGCGTCGCGGCGATTCGGCCAACGCGGATCGCGCCGAGGCAGCCATGCCAAGCGCAAGCAACGCAACGAGCGTATCACGCCGCTTCATTTGAGTATCCGACCAACGCACCGAACCCAGGTGCATCGGGCTTGGTTCATCGCCACTTTGCGGAGAAGTTCAACGGAAAATCTACGGCCGCATCTTGAGAACATCATCACGCCGAGCGCTGCCACCGTGCCACCGAACGTTTCGGTTTTGGCGCACGCGCGTAGGCGCGTAGCGCCGGGCAAGTGTCGCCCAAGAACCGGCGGTTAGGGTGCACCGGTTTGTGATGAGCCGATACCAAGGTGCACCGCGAGGTTTCTTGGAAAGCCCTTCTCGAGAAATCGATTGCCGTCCTGTCCACCGATACTCATGCCGCGTTCAAACTCTGAAACACCGGAATGCATGTAGTTCAGCATCTCGGGCCATCGCCCTTCTGCTTGCTGCTGACCAAACAGTTCGATCATCAACCGAAGTGCTAGGTTTTGCGAAAGATTGGCCCCCGGAGTTCCGCCATAACCCTGACCCAACACGTCGGCGAGTCCTGCCAAGTAGCCACACATGAACGCGGGCTGCTCGTCATAGAGACTTTCAGCAGTTCGACCAGAAGCTTGTATGGGAAGTTGAAGTATCGCAGCTACGATGGGCGCCAGCTTCCTACTGAGCTCCCATTCCGCGGTGATCTGCTTTACTTCGTCGGGCTCCCCAGAGCCAAACACTGACTTTAGCCAGGCCAGCATGGAATAGCCCTAGTTGTCCTTAGGCTTGCTCATCAGCACCAGCCCGTCACGCAGCACGATGCGTCTGCGGACTCGTTTGCCTTTGTCGACTTCGTACGCCAGTTCGCATCCTTCATGCATTCGGCGTTGAACTAGGTCCGGTTTAGACCAGAAAACCGACTTGCCCGCTTCAGCCACCTTTGCGGAGAAGCCCGAGTACTCTGGCCACCGAAAGTCCACGAGCTTGTCTTCTTCCTTCCATTCGAGATACTTCGCCAGATCTTTCACCAAATCGTACGCGAGACCAGCAAGCTCAAACATGGCGACCCCTTGGTGCACCCTAACGCCCCGCATCACCTGCCGGCGGAAGCGGGCAAAGCCCGCTGTAGCCGGTCAGGTGCATGCGGTTGTTGGGCGGCATCACGGATTACCGCTTGTTTCCTGTGCCACCGCCCCTTGACACAGGAGGTGAGCCTCGGCGTTGCGTTCCGACCCCTGCGGACAGACCTGGGCCAGCATTGACGCTCGCATCACGTACGTTCTGAGGGGCTACGACGCGCGTTACCAAAGCAGGGCTCGCGGAGGAAGGACCTGCAACAGGAGGCCGTTGCACCTGAGTGGCAGGCAGCGGCGCATCATGTGCACGCTGCTCGACACGGAATGTGTACGGTGCACTCTGCGGAGAGGCCGCCGAGAACGACGCAAGTGCCTTCCGAATCTCTGCTCGATCACTTGTCGAAGGCAGTTCCAGGGAAGGTGACGGCTCAACGACATGGAGGGCAATCCCGCTATTCTCTGCCACCGCTTTTGCGCCTGCGGTGAAGCCCGTGTTCGTGATCATGATGGCTTTGTGGGCGCTGACCTCTTGTTTGACCTGCTTGAGGAGCAAGACTTCTGGTTGATCCACCTTCTCGGATTTCCGCCATTTCGCATTGGCGATGTGAAGGTAGGCCGCCACCTCGTTCCCAGTTTCCCAGTAGAGGTCAATCTGATGGCGGTACTCCGGAAGACCAGGCCGGGTCGCACTGGGAACGGACACCGAACGTATTGTCTCAAGAGGGATAGCGAAACTCGACGAAAGGAACAACCGGCAGAGTTCCTCGTATTGGTCGCTCTTCACTCACCGCCTCCTTAAACTTCCTGCCGCCCAACGTTTCCGATCAGCGGCCGCGAAGAAGCGGGCGGGAGCCCGCTTCGAAGCCGTCCGGTCGATCGCACGGTTGGGCGTCACCATGGCCAATGACCGATAAGTGCGTAACAGAGGCCCACCGCGCCGAGTCCTCCGAAAATCAGGAACACGGAGCGAAAACACTCCGAAAAGCTGTAGTGGTTCCGCCAGAAGCACCAACTCCTCTGTTCCTTCTTCAATTGAGAATCGTATTCCTCTCTCGTGAACCGTTTCGCTTCATGAGGCTTGTCTCCATCACCGGGAAGCGGACAGCGGGATTCGAAATACCTTAATGCTCGCTCTGCACCCTTAATGAGATCGGTGTTGCGTTGATCGAGCTTCCAGAAAACGATGGAAACGATAATCAGAAGCAGGCCTACCGCCGCACCAAGAAGCGGTGCTTCGGGATCGGCCTTGATCGTTGCTGCGAGTCCGCCGGAGAGCAATGAGGAGATGCCAACGTAGAAGTTGAATGTGGTAAGTCGCTGCGCGGCATGCATATGGAAATAGTCCCAAGTCTGCTTCCGCAGATCGTCCTCTGTCATAGCGTGCGCCTCACGTACGCTTGTGACGCCCAACGTCCGGCTTCAGGCGCGCGCCGCTCACGGCGCGTCGCCCTGCAAGCCATAGTTCGGCGGCACGCGCGCTTGAACTGCACCGTGTCGAGAGCGGCTGCAACCGGCCATTTGTCACTGACCGGCATAAAGGAGCCGGGGATGATCGGCGTAATGGAGCCAGTTCTGGGTGAGTAGAACGGACATCCCGGCGGGGTCAAGAATGCGTGGTTTTGGAGTTGCTGGCAACCTTTGA
>Ga0187892_10001375_pt1 | contig 55917 bp, 51 predicted proteins | sample MA1701073metaG_FD_139345 | JGI IMG/M metagenome (GOLD analysis project Ga0187892, IMG submission 139345) | Bio-ooze microbial communities from a basaltic lava cave in the Kipuka Kanohina Cave System on the Island of Hawaii, USA - MA170107-3 metaG ...
GTCATGACACGACCCGAGAGGCTGCCGGTAAGCCGTGTGCGGGAAAACCGCACGCACGGTTTGAAAGGGGGTCTCACGGAAACCCGCCCGCAAGGCGGGAGAAAGTAGATCTACCAATGCGCCTCCTTTGCCTCGTTCTCCTCGCCGTCCCGCTCCTTGCCCAGGAACCGAAGGCCACGCCGTCCGGCATCAAGCTCGAGATGCTCGCCGAAGGCAAGCCCGGCACGGCGCCGAAGCCCGGCGACCGGGTGAAGGTCAACTACACCGGCTGGCGTCCCGACGGCACCAAGTTCGGTTCGAGCCTCGACGACGGGAGGCCCCTCGAGTTCGTGCTCGGAGTCGGGATGATGATCGAGGGATGGGAAGAGGTTCTCCCGCTCATGGACGTGGGCGCGAAGGCCAAGTTCGTCGTCCCCGCCGCGCTCGCGTACGGCGCGGCCGGGCACGCGGGCGCGAAGATCCCGCCGAATGCGGACCTCACGTACGAGGTCGAGGTGCTGGACGTCGTGAAGGGCAGGCCGCTGCCCGACTTCCGCGCGGGCGACGCGTCGAAGCAGAAGACGACGGAGTCGGGGTTCAAGTTCGAGGTGATGGGGGAGGGGAGCGGGGAGGGGCTCAAGGCCACCGACGTGGTCGAACTGCGCTGCACGGTCTGGACGCCGGAAGGGAAGCTCGTCTTCAACTCCGCGGCGCTCGGCAGCTCGATCACGGGGGAGGCCCACGCGGTGCGCATCACGCGCCCGGGCGAGAAGTTCTTCCCGGAGGCGCTTCTCCTCATGAAGCCTGGCGGGACCTACCGGCTCGAGGTGCCGCCAGCGCTCTGCTGGGGCGAGACCAAGCTCCTGCCGCGGCTCGGGCCGAACACGCCGACCGTGTGGCAGATCGACGTCCTGAGGACGATCCGGTTCGTGCCGCTCGACCCGGAGAAGACGAAGAAGACGGAGAGCGGGCTCGAGTACCAGGTCATCGAGGAGGGGACGGGCGCGAACCCCGGCCCTTCGGGCGGCGTCGCGGTCCACTACACGGGCTGGCTCGAGGACGGGACCGAGTTCGACTCCTCGCACAGGAGCGGCAGGCCCGCGCGCTTCATGCTCAGCCAGGTCATCAAGGGATGGACCGAGGGGCTCCAGCTCATGAAGGAGGGCTCGACCCTCCGTTTCCGGATCCCCACCGAGCTCGCCTACGGCGACCGCCCGCCCACGCCCAAGATCCCGCCCAACGCGGCGCTGGTGTTCGAGATCACGCTGCTCCGCGTGCAGTAGGGTACCGCGTACGTTTCGGCAGAGTCTCCGCGGGCTCGCCCGCCGAAGCTCGCCGGAGGCGAGCGAAGGCGCGGCCCCCGAAGCCCCCTCTACACCTTCGGACCGGCGGCGCGTGCCTCGTCCGTCGTGTCCTTCTCGAACTCCTTGAAGGCGTCGCGGAAGAGGTTCGCGAGCTTCAGCGACTGCTTCCGGTAGGCCTCCTGGTCCGACCAGGTGAGGCTCGGCTTCAGGACCGTGCGAGGCACTCCCGGGCAGGAAGTCGGGATCGCGAGGCCGAAGAGCGGGTCGGTCTCCATCGGCACGTCGTCGAGCGCGCCCGTGAGCGCGGCCTCGAGCGTCGCGCGGGTGTGCGCGATCTTCATCCGCGAGCCGACGCCGAACGGCCCGCCGGTCCAGCCTGTGTTGACGAGCCAGCACTGGGCCTTGTGCGCCGTGAGCTTCTCGCCGAGCATCTTCGCGTAGACGGCCGGCGGCCGCGGGAGGAACGGGGCGCCGAAGCAAGCGGAGAAGGTCGCGGTCGGGTCCTTCACCCCGCGTTCGGTGCCCGCGACCTTCGCCGTGTAGCCCGAGAGGAAGTGGTACATCGCCTGCGCCGGCGTGAGCTTCGAGATGGGCGGGAGGACGCCGAACGCGTCGCACGTGAGGAAGAAGACGTGGATCGGATGTCCCGCGGTGCCCGCCGGGATCGAGCCGTCGATGAAGCCGATCGGGTAGGAGGCGCGGGTGTTCTCGGTGAGCTTCGCGTCGTCGAGATCGACCGCGCGGGTCGCGGGATCCATGACGACGTTCTCGAGGATCGTGCCGAAGCGGCGGGTCGCGGCGTAGATCTGCGGCTCGGCCTCGGCCGAGAGCCGGATCACCTTCGCGTAGCAGCCGCCCTCGAAGTTGAAGACGCCGCGGTCGCTCCAGCCGTGCTCGTCGTCGCCGACGAGGCGGCGCTTCGGGTCCGCGGAGAGCGTCGTCTTGCCGGTGCCCGAGAGGCCGAAGAAGAGCGCGGTGTCCCCGTCGGCCCCGACGTTCGCCGAGCAGTGCATCGGGAGGACGCCCTGCGCGGGGAGCATGTAGTTGAGGACGCTGAAGATCGACTTCTTGATCTCGCCCGCGTACCTCGTCCCGCCGATCAGCACGAGCTTCTTCTCGAAGCTCAGGAGGATGAAGACCTCCGAGTTCGTGCCGTGCCTGCTCGGATCCGCCTTGAGGCCCGGCGCCTGGAGGACCGTGAACTCGGGCTTGAAGCCGTCGTGGTCGCGGGGCGCGAGCGGCAGGAACATGTTGCGGGCGAAGAGGCTCTGCCACGCCTGCTCGGTCACGACCCGCACGGGGAGCCGGTGGCGCGGGTCGGCGCCCGCGTGGACGTCCTGGACGAACGCATCGCGGCCGCGGTAGTACGCGCGCATCTGCTCGAGCACGAGGTCGAACTGACGGGGCTCGATCGGCTTGTTGACGCGGCCCCACCAGATCTGCGAGTCGGTGGACTTCTCCTTGACGAGGAGCTTGTCGCTCGGCGAGCGGCCTGTGTGCGGCGCCGTGCTCGCCACGAGCGCCCCGCCCTCGGCGGTCGCCGCTTCGGAGCGGCGCACCGCCTCTTCGTAGAGAGCAGGCGCGGCAAGGCTCCAGTGGACGGTGCCGAGCCCCTCGAGGCCGAGGTACGACAGATCCTGGGCGCTGGTTTTCGCACGCGGCATGGACGAGTCATACGCGATGTGCCGGATGGCGGCAAGGGGGGCGGGGGGGGAGCGTCCCGATTCAGGACGGCCGCGCCTGCCACCGCCGCACCGCCTCCTCGGGGTCCATGGGCGCGAGGTCGGAGGGCGGGCCGGTGGCGGCGCGCGCGTTCGCGTTCGCGATCTCTTTGTTCATCTCCGCGACGAGCCGCCGCACCTCGTCCCCATTCGCCGCGCGCCGGATCCGCTCGATCATCTCCTCGACCTTCTTGCGGAGCGCAAGCGTCGCAGGCGGGAGCGAGATCTCCTCGCGCTCGAGGAGCTTCTTCACCCACCAATAGGGGTCGTGCGGCTTGTCGAGGCCGGGGATGGGCTTGCCCGCGCCGGGCAGGTTGTCGAACTCCCCGCGCTCCTGCGCCTCGCGGATGAGCCGATCGACGAACTTCTCGGCGTGCTTCATTGCCCGAGCTGCCGTCGGATCGCGAGGAAGACCGCCTCGTAGTCGTCGCGGTCGGAGACCGGGAGGTCGTGGTTCGGCTCGCGCCCGCCGCCTGCGTACTCGCGCGTGCGCACGAGCCCGAGCCGCACGCGCGTTCCCCCAGCGAGGCCGGGCTCGATCACGACGTGCGCGATCCGGTACCGGACCTCGACCACGCCGCTCGAGACGGGCGACTTGGCCGAGAACGACCCGCCGATCGGATCCGCCCGCACGATCGTCCACCCCTCGGTCGCGAGCGCTGCCGACGCCGCGTGGTACGTCGTCTCGAAGTCCGCCTTGAACGTGTGCACCCACGCGCCATCCACCTCGCGCGTCAGCTCGATCTTTCCATTCGTCGCGCACGCCGCTGCAAGCAGGAGCGGGAGGAGTCGCACAACCGTATTCTACGGAGCGGGCCACCCCTCGACTCGCTTTCAGCCGCCCTTCGCGACGGGGAGAAGCCCGTCAAGGAGCCGGCTGCGGGCAAATCCGTGGCGATCGATCCAGGCGCGGGCGAAGCGGTCCTTGCGGCCGAAGTCGAGGATCCTGTCGTGCACGAGCGGGATGGTCGGGAAGACCTCCGTGAGGATCGAGATCGCGTCGTAGCTGAGGCAGCAGTTCGTGTTGACCCGCGACACCCAGAGGTCGACCCACTCCTTTTGCCCGCCCATCGTGAGGACTTCCCCGTCGAGGATGTCGTCGAGGAGCCACGTCCGGGCCTCGCGCATGACGGCGCCGAGCTCGCGCCGAGCCTCCTCGTCCCCGCCGAGCGCAAGGCCGGCGGTTGCCGCCCAGTAGAGGCCGAGATGGCGTTTCCCGCGGATCTCGCGGAGGAGCGCGACGACGCGCCCGTCCCGTGCGAGGCCCGTGCGCGCGATCCACGACGGGTAAACTTCGGAGAGGTCCTCGCGGAGCGCGTGCAGGACCGCCCCGACCGGGTCGCGCTCGAGCACCAGCGCCCGCTGCGCCTCGCTCGGATCTTCGAGGAACTCGCGCAGCGGCTCGGGAAGGCCGTAGAGGATCGCCAGCGCTTTGACCGCCGAGGCATCTCCTGACTCCGCCCCCGCCCGCAGGCGTTCCTCGACCTCCGGGCTGCGGACACGCCCCAGCACCCACTCCTCCGCCTCGAAGTCGCCGTCCGCCCAGCTCGCGAGCATCGCGGGGACGTGGCGCGCCTCGCCGAGGCGCGCGAGCGCGTGGAGAGCCTCCCGCCGCCCCCGGGCCCCCCAGTGATCCAGGAGTCGGACGAGCGCGTCCCGATCGACGACCTCGATCCGCGCGAGCATCCCGGCGAGCCCGTCGGGGTCCGCTGGCGAGTCCCGCAGCCGGCGCCCGACGTCGGCCGCGACCTCGGCGGTCATGCCGTCCGGGTAGACCTGCGCGAAGTACGCGGCGACGCGCTCCGGCTGCGCGTCGATGGCGACGAGGTTCGCGCCGATCCACGCAAGATCCTCCTCCCGGATGCGGAGGCCGTACTCCGCCTCGGCGTCGTAACGCGCGAGCGGCTCGATGTCGCCGAGGCCCGGGTCGAGGAGGATCTGCGCGAGCCGGCGGCGCCTGGCCTCGACGGGGTCCGCATGCCAGGCCATCGTCCGCGGGAGGCTCCAGTCATCGCCCTCGCCCAGCATCTCGTGGAAGCGGGCGGGCGCGCCCCTTCGGGCCAGCTCGGCGCTCGCCCAGACGGCGACGGCGCCGTCGCCATCCGCGAGATCGGCGAGCTGCTCGCGGGCGCCGAGCTCGCCGAGGCACCGGATTGCCCAAGGGGCCTCCGGCATGTCCTCGGGATCCTCGGACTCTTCCGCGCGCGACACGATGTCGGTCAGGAGGGGGATGTCCGCTTTCGAGAGAGGCACCTCGCGCGCCCACCGGAGGATCCAGCCGTGCGGAGCGCCGAGCGACGGCGCACCCTCGACCGCGAACCCGTCGGGGCCGAGCCAGCGGGCCCTCGCGAGCTTCAGGAACGCGGCCTTGGACGTCGGATCGTCCTCGATCTCGCCCATGCGCGGGGCCGGACGCCCCGCACGCTCACGGCGGACGCGCTCCAGCGCGTACAGGAAGCCGCGCGCCGCGACGGCCCGATGCTCGTCGGTGTAGCCGGCGACGAGCTGCAGCGTGCCGACGAGCGCGTGGAAGACCTCGGGCCCGGCGCGGTCGAGGTGCTCCACGAGCATCGGGATGTGTTCGGGCAGCGCCGCCCGGTGGTAGTAGAGAAGCTGCTCCTGGGCCCCGGGCAGGTCCTCGACCGAGCAGGCGGCCTTCCACAGGCCGGCGAGGTCCTCGGCGCCGAGCGGCAGCCTGCCGGGCCGTGCCCAGGGCGGCCTCGCCGCGTCCCGGTCCCGGATCCACTCGGGGCGCGAGACGAGGATCCGCGCCTGCAGCCTCACCTCGTCGAGCGACAGGCAGCCCGCGTCCAGCGCGCGCGCCGCGAGGTAGGCGATGTCCGCGTCGTCGCACCTGAGGCCCCGGAGCAGCAGTTCGACCTGCCTCGCGTGGGGAAGCTTGCTCCAGTCGCCCGAGGCTCCCCCCTCGTCCCGCATGAGCCCCCGCAGGAGGGCGAGCTCGCGGTCCTCCGCGTGCGCCGCGGCCGCGAGCGCAACGAGGATCACGCTGGCCATGGCGCCCCGCATTGCCAGGATTATAAACGCGGGACGGTGGGCACCCGGCGCGCCTCGCAACGCGGCCCCGATCAGTACAAGGACTGCTTCATGCAGTAGACGCTGCCGCCCGACTTCAGGAACTCTCCGGTGTCGACCGGATGGACCTCGAAGCCGGCCTTCTCCAGCTTCTCCTCGAGGGCGGTGCACCCGCGCTGGATCACGACGTGCTTCTCGGACACGGCCGCGTTGCACGCGAACCGGTCGCGCGCGTCCCCCTCGCTCGCCTCGATCACGTTCCGGAAGTGATCCCGTATGAGCGCGAGCCCCGCGCGCGTGAAGGCCTTCGCGTAGAGGAGGACCGTCCTCTCGTCGAGCGGGCAGAAGCATGTGTCCAGGTGATAGAAGTCGGTCTTGAGCTCCAGCGTCAGCGCCTCGACGCCGAAGACCATCGCGAGGAACGGATACGCCTCGGGCACAGTGCGCTGCCCGTGGCCGCCCCAGAGGACGCGCTTGCCGGGATGCCAGACCGCGTCGCCGCCCCCCTCGAACAGGACCGGGCTCTCGATCACGTCGTAGCCGTGCGACGCGAACCACTCCCGGTGCGCCGCGACCTCGCGCTGTCGCGATGCGTGCCGCATTTGCGACAGCACCGCCACCTTCGCGCGCGCACTTAGCCCCGTGAACGACGGGTTTGCGGCGAATACCATGTCCTCGCAGCCGGCCGTCGGCGCGAGCGTCTCGACCGAAAGCCCGATCCCCCGGAACGTCGCCAAGAGCGCGTCCCACTGCGCCCGCGCCCGGGCGCGGTCCACCTTGCCCGCCTGCCCCGTCATGAACGCGTTCTTCACATCCACCACGTCGAAGTGGTCGGGCGGGCAGAGGAGGACGCCCTTCACGCCCCCGCCTCTTCCCCGGGCCCCTTCTCCTCCCCCTTCGCAAGCCTGCGGAGCACCGCGACGCCCCGCAGGAACTCGGTCTTCGGCATCGCGGGGCAGCCCCAGATCGTGCTCCCGTCCTCCCACGGGCCGATCACGCCGGCCTGCGCGCCGACGCGGCACTTGTTCCCGATCCGCGCCTGGTTCGAGAGGCCGACCTGACCGCCGATCTCGCAGTCGTCGCCGATCGTCGCGCCGCCTGCCATCCCCGTCTGCGCCGCGAGGAACGACCGCTCGCCGACGAGGCAGTTGTGGCCCAGGTGGACGAGGTTGTCGAGCGCGCTGAAGCGGCCGACGCGCGTCTCGTCGTAGCGCGCGCGGTCGATCGTCGTGCAGGCGCCGACGTGGACGTCGTCCGAGAGGACGACGCGGCCGACGTGGCGGAGCTTCACGGGGCCCTTCGGCGAGGGCGCGTAGCCGAACCCCTGCCGCGAGAGGACGGCGTTCGCGCCGATCCGCACGCGGCTCCCGGCGACGAGCCCCGCGTGGAGCACGGCGCCCGGCTCGACGTGGCAGTCGTCGCCGAGCTCGACCGTGTCCTCGACCACCACGCGCGCCTCAAGCACCGTGCGCGCGCCGATCCGCGCCTTGCCGACGACCGCGAAGGGGCCGACGTGCACGCCCTTGCCGAGCTTCGCCTCGGGGTCGACGATCGCCGTCGGGTGGATTCCGGGGGGCTGCGGCGGCGGCACGAGCCCCAACGCCTCGATCACCTTGTTGAGCGCCGCGATCGGGAACGGCGAGAGGATCGCGGGCCGGTCGAGCCTCGTCGCGAGGTCCTTGTGGGCGAGGAAGGCGCCGGCTTTCGATGCGCGCGCGGCCTCGAGCCAGCGCGCCGACTCGACGGGCGCGATCTGGTCCTTCGTGGCGCTCCCGAGCGAGGCGACCCCCGTGATTTGGACGCCGGGCGTCCCTACGAGCTCGCCTTCCGCGGCGCGGCAGAGTTCCTTGAGCGTCGGCATGGCATGAGCGTACCCGCGGCGCTTTCCGTGTTACAAGGGCGGCGCATGGCTTCGATCCGCCCGGCCACGGACGCGGATTCGGCGGGCGTGATCGCGGTGATCTCGCGCGCCTACGCCGAGTACCCCGGGTGCATCCTCGACGTCGATGGCGAGGAGCCGACGCTCAAGACGCCCGCGTCGTCGTACGACCGGTTCTGGGTCGTGGAAGAGGGGGGGCATGTGGGGGGGTGCGTCGGCTTGGCACTCGGCGATCCGGCGGAGCTCAAGAAGCTCTACCTGGACGCGCGGCTGCGGGGCTTCGGGCTCGGCCGGAAGTTGATCGCGCTCGTCGAGGAGGCGGCGCGCGCGACGGGCGCGCAGCGGATCGAGCTCTGGTCCGACACGCGGTTCAAGACCGCGCACGCGGTCTACGAACGGTGCGGCTACCGGAAGACCGGCAGCACCCGCGACCTCCACGACCTCTCGAACTCGACCGAGTTCCGCTTCGAAAAGGGGCTCTGACCGTTCGACCGCAGGAGCGGGCCCCCGGCTATGATGGCGATCAGCGGGGTCTGCCATGCTGCGTTGGATGACCGCTCTCGCGTTCCTCGTCGCGCCGGTCTGGGCGCAGGAAGAGCTGCCGGAGGCTCCGGAGGACGTACCGGAGGATGAGGTTGTTCCGGAGGAGGAGACCGTTGGGGAGAAGGACATTGGGGAAGAGCCGGCCTGGCTGCCCCCGGGCCGGGTCGCGCGCGGGGAGCGCGACGCGCCGGCGGTGTCGGTTCGGCTGCGCGAGGGCGGGATCCTCCAGGCGAAGGTCGGCGACGAGTGGAAGGAGACGAATCTCAACGACCTCTCGGAGCTGCTCAAGACCTCCGCCGTGGACTACGACCGCGAAATGCAGAAGAGCGGCAAGTCCGGGTACGACACGGTCGGCACGTGGAAACTGTCGCGGCTTTTCGTCTCGATCGAAGCGGAGCCGACCGTGCCGTGGCAGCACATCCAGTGGCTCATGACGATCGGCGCGGAGCAGAAGTACCCCAAGTTCGAGCTGTCCGACGGGACGCGAAAGCTCCTTGCGTTCCTTCCCGTGGATCGAGGCATCCCTGCCAGGAGGGCAAAGCCGCCGCCGGTCGAGCTCAAACTCTCCGTCCAGGTGATCGGTCGAGCCGAGGCGCCGGCGACCTGGGGTGACGTCCGCGTGCCGCGGCCCACGGACATCCGCTACAAGGTAGGTCTTCATGAGGAGACAGCCGAGCTCACGGCTGTGGACGACTACGTGAGGACGGGCTGGGCAACCCTCAAGGACACTCCCGACGCGAAGGTCTGCGGCGAGATCAAGGCCGGCCACAAGGCACCCTTCGCGAGAGTCCTCGACGTCATGGACACGTTCGTGGCCGCGGGACTCACCGACGTGAGCTTCTACGGCACTGCAATCCCGGACGCCGATCTGCGCAAGTCTCCCAAGCTGCCGTATCCCGCGAGGAACTACGACACGCCCGACTGATCGCTCGGGCCGACGACGCGACCCCGCGCGGTGACGGTTCATTCACGAGAACTTTGAGGATTCGTCAGCGAGTCCTCAGTTTGCGAACAGCGAGCCCTCAGTTCGCTGCTGCACGATTTAGCGCGCGCGGGCTCGCACACCCCCGGGCCCGCGCCGCCACGCGATCCGCGCGGCGTCTCCTGGAGGGGCATGCGCAGAAGGAGAGTGACCATGAGACGCCTACCTGTCCTGTTCGTCGCGTTGATCGCGTTGATCCTCGGGTTCGCGACGCCGGACGCATCGGCCGGCAAGAGGAAGAAGAAGACCGAGGACGCGGAAGTCGCCCTGAGCATCGCGAAGATCTACTGGGAGTACAACTCGTCGGGTCCCGACCTGGGCGTCCACGTCATGCTCGACGGCGAGGACTGGAAGAGCATGAAGATCTTCCATGAGAACGGGAAGCTGCTCTTCAGCGTCGAGGGCAAGCAGGGCTACAAGAAGCTCGGCATGACGGAGCTCTTCTTCGAGGGCGCGGAGCCGAACCTCAACGACGTCGAGCTCGAGGACCTGCTCGATCTCTTCCCGGAGGGGGAGTACGAGTTCGAGGGGCTCACCGTGGACGGCGACGAGATCGAGGGCGAGGCCCTCTTCTCGCACGCGATTCCGGACGGCCCCGACGTCTCCGACACGGGCGACGTGTCCGGAAGCACGCTCGTCATCATGTGGGATGAGGTCACGAGCCCGCCGGACGGCTTCCCCGACGAGGAGATCACCATCGTCGGCTACCAGGTCATCGTCGGGTCGTTCCAGGTCACGCTGCCGGCATCCGCGAGACAGTGCACGGTGCCGCCGGAATTCGTGGACTCGCTCGAATCGGGCGAACACGGCTTCGAGGTGCTCGCGATCGACGAGAGCGGCAACCAGTCGATCACCGAAGGGACGTTCACGAAGTAGCAAAGGAGGGGGCCGGGGGGCCGACGACCCCCGGCCCTCCTATCCGGCATCCTCCGGCCAGACGATGTCGTCGTCCGTATTCCCCCGGCCGTCCTCCCCCCACGAGCGGATGCTCACATCGTTGCGGTCGCGCTCGAGCACGTAGGCATTGCCCCACGGGTCCCGGACGAGGTCCGTGAACCTGCGCTCTCCCGGCCGCAACGGCGCCGTCATCTCGTCGAGGCTCTCCGGCAGCCTCCGCTTCTGCATCTGCCAGAGGTGCGCCTTGTCGTAGTACTCCTTGCACTTGGCCCGCGCGATCTCCTCGCTTCCGTGGCGATAGGACTGGATGACGTGGTAGCCGCCGAACGTGGCGAGGAGACCGAGGATCACGACGACGACCATGATCTCGATGAGCGTGAAACCCCGCATGCGCGTTGGACGCCCCCGGCGCGCCGCCCTTCCCGAGGTACACTGACCCCGCCGCGACGCGCACGGAGAGACCGATGGCCCTCCGCCGCGCGATCCTGCTTGTCTTCGGCCTCCTCTCGCTCACGGGCGGGGAGACCCTCTGGTGGATCGACGTCCGCCCGCTGCCGCAGTGGGCCGTTGCGCTGCCCGGCGCGATCCTCCTCGCCCACGCGCTCACCGGTCGCGTCGGGCGGGCCGCCACGGTCACTGCGCTCCTCCTCGCCGCCGTCGCGCTTTGCAACACCGTCCGCTACTACGCGGTCCCGTCACGGCCCCCGATCCCCCTCAGCCTCCTGGTGAGCGCGCTGCTCGCGCTCGGCGCGGTGCCCGCCCGTCCGCGGTTCACGCTCGCGGCCGCGGCGCTCCTCCTCGCGCTCTTTCCCCTCGCGCACGTGTTCACGTTCGGCCGCACGAGCTACGCGCGCCCAGCCGACTGGATCGTCGTCCTTGGCGCGCGGTGCTACGCGGACGGCAAGCCGTCGCAGACGCTGACGGAGCGAGTCAGGACCGCATGCCGGCTCTACCGCGCGGGATACGCGCCCAAGCTCTTCCTCTCGGGCGGGCCCGGCGACGGCGCGACGCACGAGGTGGAGGCGATGCGCGCGCTCGCGATGGAAGAGGGGGTGGCTGAGGGGGAGATCGTGGTCGACCGCGAGGGGCTCAACTCGCTCGGACGATCCGCCACGCGCCGCGCGGCCGCCTGCTCGTCGTGAGCCACTTCTACCACCTGCCGCGGCTGAAGCTGCTCGCGCGCCGCGAGGGCCGCGAGGTCTACACCGTGCCCGCGGACGAGGAGCGCCGGATCCGCGGGACGCCGTGGTTCGTCGCGCGCGAGGCCGTCGCGTTCTGGCGGTACTTCGTGGCGTGAGCCTACGTCGCGTCGCGGCGGATCGACTCGGCGTCGATGTCGCCGGGCTGCCAGAGGACGCGACCCTCCATGCCTCCGGCGACTGTGATCGACTGCCCGCTCACGTGGCGCGCGGCGGGGGAGCAGAGCCATACCGCGGCCTTCGCGATGTCGTCGGCGCGGGCGATCTGGCGCAGCGGCATCGTCTGGGCCACGCGGCGCAGCAGGTCGAGGTTCTGGAGCTCGGGGCGGTCCACGTGCGTCGCGGTCCAACCGGGTACGAGGAGGTTCACCCGGCCCTTCGGGTCGAGCGCCACGATCTCGTTCTTGAGAGTCATCATCAGCCCGACGAGGCCCGCCTTGGCGGTCGCGTAGTCGGCGTAGCCGCGCTCGCCGAAGACCGCGGCGGTCGAGCCGATGAGGCACAGTGCGCTCCCGTCGCCGCCCGTCTTCGCCAGCGAAGAGAGGAACGCGCGCGCCGTCCATACGGAAACGAGGAGGCTCCCTTCGATCGTCTCGCGGATGCGCTCCTCGCCCGCCTCGTCGAGCCGTGCCGAGACGGCCGGCCGGGCGCCGGCGTTCGCGACGCAGATGTCGATGCGCCTGAACCGCTCGCGCGCGGCCCCCCAGGCCCCCTCCAGTTCCTTGGGGACGCGGGCGTCCGCTTCCACCGCGAGCGCGCGGTCCTTCCACGACTGCTTCGCGAGCCACGCCTTGAGCGTCTTCCCGCCGCGGAACGCGTGGCAGACGACGTTGGACCCCTCCGCGGCGAACGCCTCGGCGATCGCGCGGCCGATGCCGCCCGACGCGCCGGTCACGAAAGCGGTCTTGCCCTTGAGGCCGAGATCCACGGCGGGCTACGGTAGCACAGGGTAGCCCGCGTCGCGCGCGGCCCGCACGCGGGCGCGCGCCTCGTCGAGCGCCGCCTCGCGCTCGGCGGTGGCCGCGTCCACGAGCCCCTCGACCGCGAAGACGACGTCGAGGAACGAGCCCGACCGCGCCTCGAGCTCCGCCATCGCGGTGCGCAGGATCTCCTCCTGCGCCGCGCGGCGCGCTCGCGCCGCCGCCAGCCCGGATCCGGCCGCCGCCGCCGCGTGGCGGGAGGTCTCGGCGTCGCGCAGCGCGTCGAGCACCGCGCCCTGCAGCTCGAGCCGCGCCGCGTCGCGCGCCGATTCGGCCGCGCGCGCCTCCTTCGACGCGCCGACCGGCAGCGTGATCCCGACGGCGCCGAAGAGGCCGACGGGATCGCCGCCGACCGACGGGCTGATCACGAGCGCGGGGTACTGCTCCGCGACCGCGCGCCGGAACTCCGCCTCGGCGACCTCGTAGGACGCGAGCTGGCGCTGGAGGTCCGCGCGGGCCTTCAACACGGCGCGCCACTCGGCGGGCGGCGGCTCCTGCCACGACGCGGTCGCGATCTCGACCTTTCCGAGCGGCGTCGCGCCGAGGAGCCGGAGGAGCGCGAGCCGGTTCGCCGCGCGCTCCGCCTCGCGCCGCTCCCCCTCGGCGCGGACGGACTCCGTGGCCGCGCGCATCACCGTTTCCGCCGACGCCGGCGCGAAGCCCGCGCGAACGTACGGCCTCGGGTCGAACGTCACGCGCGGCAGCGGGAGCTCCGCGAGCACCCGCTCGACCTCGTACGCCTCCGCGATCTCGATCGTGATCTCCCGTGCGCGCTCGTGGTGGCGCATCCAGGCCTCGTTCCGGCGCGCGCGCGCGAGCGCCTTGTCCGCACCGCGCCGGCCGATGCCGAGGAGCGAGAAGACGTCGAGGACGAGGATCGCCTCCGGGTTCTGGTCGCTATCGACTCCCGCTTTGAGTTCGGGGGGGACGGGGGGGACCGAGACGTTGACCGCGGCCGCGCGCTGGCGCAGCGCGAGCAGGTCCGGGTTGTGGAGAACCGCCCACTCGACCGCCCTTGCGTACGGAAGCGCCCCTTCGGGCGGCGCCGGCGCGTCGAGCACGGTCGCCTCGACGTCCACCGGCGCCGCCTGGTACGAGACGCAGGCGCCGAGCAGGAGGAGCGGGAGCGCGCGGGTCATTTGTGATCGTGGTCGTGCCCTTCGCCCTCGAGCGGCGACTGGTACGTCTTGTCCCCGATCTTCACGCGGATCCGGCCCAGCCACGGGTCGGTCTTCAGCCCGTCGTGCGAGCTTTTGAACGCGACGGCCTTGCCGTCCGCGCCCGGATCGATCGCCGTCAGCGTGAACTGCACCGGGCCCTTCTCGAGGCTCACGACGGGAGGCTCCACCGCGATCGGCGTCTTCAGATCGGCGCCGAGGACGTACACGGTCATGTTCCCGCCGTCGTGGTCGTGGATCACCTCAAGGTGGGCTGCTCCGCCGCCGAGGTCGAGCACCTCGCCGCCGTGGGGCGCCGGGCCGTGTTCGTGGCCGTGCTCGTGACCGTCCTTCGGCGCCTCGGGCTCCTTCCCGCATGCCGCGAGGAGGGCGAGGCCGAACAAGCAACTAAGAGTTCGCATGAGGCTCTCCTTGTTCGAGTCCTTCGAGAAGCTCTTCCGCCACGCGGTCGCGCGGCTCGCGGCGGGCGACGTGCGCCTCCGCGGCCCGGCGCCCGAGCGCGAGGAAGAGGCCTGGGGTGACGATGATGTCGAGCAGCGTGCTCGAGACGAGCCCGCCGAGGATCGCGGTCGCGACCGGGTAGAGGAGTTCGCGGCCGGGCCGGTCGGGCGTGAGGACGATCGGCACGAGCGCGATGCCGGCACAGAGGGCGGTCATGAGGACCGGGACGAGCCGCTCCTTCCCGGCGCGGAGGACCATCTCGCGGCCGAACGGCATCCCTTCCTCCCGCATCACGTGCAGGTAGTGGTCGATGAGGAGGATCGAGTTCCGCGCCGCGATGCCGGCGAGCGCGATGAGCCCCACGATCGTCGCGACCGACACCGCCTGGCCGGTGAGCACGATGAAGAGGACCGCGCCGATCCCCGCCATCGGGATCTTCGCCATCACCTGCCACGCGAGGTTCAGCGACCGGTAGTGGCCGACGAGGATGAAGAACATCGTCGCGAGCGCGAGCGCCGACAGGAGCGCGAGGCGCTGCTGGGCCTCCTGCTGCGCCTCGAACTGCCCGGAGAGGCGGATCGAGTAGCCCGGCTTCGCCGCGAGCCGCGCCCGCACGGGCTCGAGCGCGCGGTCCACGTCGGCGACGACCTCGCCGAGCGAGCGCCCCTGCACGTTGTGCTGCACGACGACCCGCCGCGACACGTTCTCCCGGTTGATGTTGTTGGGCGTCCAGCTGAGGTCCACGTCGGCGACCTCCGAGAGGGCGATGCGCTCGCCCCCCTCGCCGTGCAGGGTGAGTTCCGCGATCCGGTCGAGATCCGAGCGGTCCTCCGCGCGGAGCCGCAGCACGATCGGGTAGGCGACCTGGCCGACGACCATCCGGGAGAGCTCGCCGCCCTCGAGCGCCAGCTCGACCAGCTCGGCGACCCGCGCGACGGTGAGCCCGCGCCGCGCGACGTCCTCGCGCCGCGGCCGCACGTCCACCTGGCGCATGAGCACCTGCGGCTCGAGGATCAGGTCCTTCACGCCGTCGATGCCCTGGACGGCCGTCTGGACTTCCGCCGCGATCTGCCTGAGCACCTCGAGGTCGGGGCCGAACACCTTGATCGCGACCTGCGCGTTGACGCCCGAGAGGAGGTGCGAGAGGAGGTGCGCGAGCGGCTGCTCGACCGACGAGGCGACGCCGGGGAACTCCGCGGCGATCCGCTCGCGGATCTCCCCGATGATCTCCTCGCGGCTGCGGTCGGCGTCCCCGTCGAAGGTGACGATCACCTCGGAGGTGTTGACGCCCTCCGCGTGCTCGTCGCCCTCGCCGCGGCCGCTCTTCCGCCCGAGCATCGCCACCCCCCGAACCCCCTTGACCTCCTGCTCCAGGCGCCTGCCGAACTCGTCGGACGTGTCGAGCGAGGCCCCCGGCGGCAGGATCAGGTTGATCTGCGCCGTCCCTTCGTTGAACGGGGGCAGGAACTGCGAGCCGCGCGTGCCGAGCACGACCAGCGCGACGACCGCGAGCGCGCCGACGACCGCCGCGATCCCCGCCGGATGGCGGCACGAGAAGTCCATGACGCGCCCCGCGATCTCCTTCGCGTGGCGCACGACCCACGAGTCGCCTCGCCTCTCCGTCGCCTTCGCCTTCGGCAGCAGGTAGAAGCAGAGCACGGGCGTCACGGTGAGCGACACGACGAGCGACGCGAGGATGCTCACGATGTACGCGATGCCGACCGGCGTGAAGAGCCGCCCCTCCATGCCGCTGAGCGCGAAGAGGGGGACGTAGACGACGACCACGAGCAGCGTGCTCACGAGGATGGGCTTCCGGACCTCGCTCGACGCCCGGTAGATCACGAGGAGGGGGGGCACGGGGGACCCATCCTCGCGGTTCTCGCGGAGCCGGCGGAAGACGTTCTCCACGTCCACGATCGCGTCGTCCACGAGCACGCCGATCGCGACCGCGAGGCCGCCGAGGGTCATCGTGTTGATCGACACGCCGAGGAGCTTGAACACGAGCGCGGTGATCGCGACCGAGAGAGGGAGCGCGGTGAGCGTGATCGCGGTCGTGCGCAGGTTGAGCAGGAAGAGGAAGAGGATCACGACGACGAGGATCGCGCCGTCGCGCACCGCCTCGACCACGTTCTCGATCGCGCGGTGGATGAACCCCGCCTGCTCGTAAAGGCCGTGGACGAGGAGGACGTCCTCGGGGAGCGAGGGGCCGATCGCCTCGAGCTCCCGGTGGACGCGATCCGTCAGCTCCACGGTGTCCACAGCGGGCTGCTTGAAAATCGTGAGGATCACGCCGGGCATCGCGTTGACCCCGGCCTCGCCGACGCGGATCGCCGCGGGGCCGAACCGCACCTCCGCGACATCGGACACGCGAACGGGCCGGTCGGGGTCGGCCCGCACGAGCGCGTTCTCGAGGTCGGCGGGGCCCTTGACGAGGCCGGGCACGGTGACGGTGGGGCCCTCGGGGCCGAGCGCGAGCACGCCGCCCGATCCGGCGACGTTGGCGGCGCGGATCGCGTCCGCGATCTCCTCGATCGTGACGTCGTGCGCGCGCAGCGCGCGCGCGTCTGCGGTCACCTGGAGTTGCCGCGGGCTCCCGCCGATCGGCACGACCTGCGCGACGCCGGGGAGCGCGAGGAGCCGCGGCTTCACGATCGTGTCCGCGAGCGCGCGCAGCGCGGACGCGTCGGTCTTGCCCGACCTGCTCTGGACCCCGACCTGGACGATCTGGCCCATGATGCTTGAGATGGGCGCCATCGCGGGCTCGATCCCGGGCGGGAGCTGCGCGCTTGCGGCCGCGAGCTTCTCCTGCACGATCTGGCGGTTGCGGAAGATCTCCGTCTCCCAGCCGAACTCGACGTAGACGACCGAGAGGCCGAGGCCCGAGGAGGAGCGCACGCGCGTGACGCCCGTCGCGCCGTTCACCGACTGCTCGATCGGGCGCGTGACGAGCCGTTCGACATCCTCGGGGACCATCCCGTGCGCCTCGGTCAGAATCGTCACGGTCGGCCGGTTGAGGTCCGGCAGCACGTCGATCGGGAGCGAGAGCGCGACGGCGATCCCGTACCCGCAGACAGCGATCGCGAGGAGCACGATCGCACCGCGGGCCCGGAGGCTCGACGCGATGATCCGGTTGAGGTTGAGCACGACTACCCGTGGCTGTGGCCCGCGTGCGGGTCCGCGGCGCCTCCCGAGCCGGCCTGCAGCGCGAGCGAGAGCGCGTACGCGCCCTTGAGGGCGAGGCGGTCGCCCGGGAAGATCGCCCCGTCGTTCGCGACCACCGCCACCCGCGCGTCGAGGTGCTCGACCCGTACCGGGACCGCGCGGAACGTATCCCCGTCCTCGAGGAGGACGACGAGATCGCTGCCGCGCGGCACCACGGCCGACGCTGGCAGCACGAACCGGCCGGCCAGCCGCTCGACCGGGACGTGCGCGAGGTACCGGAGCCCCTCGCGGAGCCTCCACGTCCGGTGGAGGGCCCCCGCGTCCTCGCGCTCGGCCAGCGCCTCGTTGCGCGCGGCGGCGAAGGCGGCCCCGTGCGCCGCGCTCCCCTCGGCCGGCGCGAGTCGCACGAGCGGCAGACCTTCCAGAGCCGGCGCCGACCCCGGCACGAGCGGCTCCGCGCGCACGACCTCGCCCACCTCGAGCGCTCGCGCGAGCGCGGGAAGGTCGGCGCCCGCGGGCGCGAGGCGCAGGAGCATCGTGCGCCGGTCCACGCACGTTGCGAGGACGCCCCCCGCCTGGACGTGCGCGCCCGGTTTCACCTCGACGGCGGAGATGTCCCAGTCGGGCGCCCCGTCCGGCGCCCGGACGGTCACCACCGGGTCGAACGCGTGGGCGGCCTCGAGCCCCTCCAACCACTCGACGCTGGCGCCCTGCTGGAGGAGGCCCGCGGTCTCGAGGAACGCGGCGGCGAGCGCGGGCCGCTCCCGGAGCGCCGCTACGTAGTCGTCGCCAACCGCGTCCGCGGCCACGAGCTCCCCGAGGACCGCGATCGTGTACCGGAGCCCCGCGATCCGGGGCGGAAGCGACGCGAGGGCCGCGTCCGCGGCGTCGGCCCAGAGCTGGTTCCGCGCGAGCAGCCGGCGGACCGCGGCGGGCGAGATCAGCACGTCCTCGCCCGACTGCGCCCGATCGACCTCCTCCACGGCGAGCCCGTGCCGCTCCATCTCCTCGCGCGCGAGGCCCAGGGCGGCGCGCGTGCGCCGCTCCTCGTACACGAGGTCGATCTCGGCCTTCGACGGAAGCGGAGGCTGTCCCTCGCCCGCCGCGCGCAGGAGGGCCCGCACCCGCTCCAGCTCCTCCTTCGCGAGCGTGTGGGCGGCCGCCGCCGAACGCAGCTCGGTCAGCGAGTGGTGGTAGTCCTCGTCGAGGGGGCGCAGCACCGCGTCGGTGAGCGCGAGCGCGGGCCGCGGGAACGGGTCGCGCGCGACGAGCGCAATCGGGGCGCCAGCCGCGACCTTCTGCCCCGTCACGACGACGACGGACCGCACGATGCCCGCGACCGGCGTGTGCGCGGGCCGCACGGCGGCGGGCGGGATCTCGACCTCTGCCGGGATCTCGTGCGGCCGCACGAAGTCCGAGAGCGCGGCCTCGCCGACCTCGACGCCGATGTTCGCGAGCGTGCGGGGCGAGAGCTTCCCGGGTGCCGCGGCCGCGTGCGGCTCCGCCGCGCCCTTCGACGCGCCCTGCGACGCTGCGAACCAGCCGCCGAGAAGGCCGATCGCGAGGAGCAGCACGGGCAGAACGAGACCCGAGCCGAAACGCGCGAACGCGGACCTGGATGTGACGGACGGTTGGGACATGACCTCCTCCCACGCTGGAGCCAAAAGGGCACGAAGGCGCCCGGCTCAGCGGAGGAGGACGGTGGATCGGTGGGGGGCCGACCTCGGCGCGTCTTCCGGCGCCGAAGAGGTGGGGGTGCGGGGGCCGAGGACCGGCGCCGCGAAGCATACGGACGGGAGATCGAGCGCGGCGACGGCAAAGGGGGCGCCGGCGTCGGTCGGCACGTCCACGCAGCAGCCGTCGTCGCGATCGGGGCCCTCGTGGTCCTCGTGGCTGTGTTCGGCCGGGCCCGAGGCCTTGGCCTCTTCGTGACCGAAGCAGATCCGCAGCGGGCAGAGCGCCGTCGCCATGGCAGCGAAGAGACCAAGGATCGTCGCGACCCGCACGTTTGGAGTATACCCCCGGTCGGCGGCCGGGGCGCAAGCCCCTAGGCCCCCCTTCCTCATCGGACGCTGATCTTCCGCGCCTGAACGGAGCCGATCGCATCCAGCGCCCTGCGGATCCGCCCCTCGACGTCTTCGGGGACCGCGCCGCAAACCACGATCCTGTTCTCGTGCTCCGAGAGCTCGATGACGCTCGCGCGCTCGTGGGGCCGGGCGACGGGGCCGATGAGCGCGTCCCACGCCGCGCCTCGCTGGGGCAGCAGGTTCGTGACCGCGACGCCGAGCGGCCTGAGACGGCGTCGCACGAGCGGCGGCAGCGCCGCGAACGAAGCGCGGGGCTTGACCGTGCCGTCGGGGCCGTTCACGGAGAGGTCCTCGACGATCAGGTCGAAGGGCTCCCGCTCCGCGGCGAGCCACTCGAGGGCATCCATCCGGGCAACGCGCACGGTGCCCGCCCACTCGCCCGCGAGTTCCCGGAAAAGCACCTCGCCGGTCGAGTCGAGATCCACGGCCTCAATCGCATGCGGGAACCCCATCGCGCGGAGCGGCGCGATCATGCCGCCGCCGGCGAAGCCGAGGAGCGCGACGCGCGGCCCCGGCGCGAGGGCGTGGACGCACGCGGCGAGCACGTCGAAGAGGCAATGGGTCGGTCCCGGCCGGGCGAGCAGCTCCGAGAGGATCACGTCGCCCTCGACGAGCCGGAGGCCGCGGCGCGTGCGGACGATCCTCATCCGGAACGCGGCTTCCTCGGCCGCGGCGTCGCGGGCCGCTTGGGCGGCGGCGGGATCTCCACGCCCGCGGGGTCCGCGTAGCGCCGGTAGTCCAGCGGTTGGATCTCGGTCCCCCCCGCGACCCCCAGTTCCTCCTTCGCGGCATAGATGAGCTGGCGAAGGCGCGTGAAGACGACCGTCGCCGCCACGCCGAGCAGGAACACGTTCATCGCGACGTCGCCGCCGGGCAGGAGCGGACTCAGCGCGGCCGCGAGCAGGATGCCGCCCACGAGGCTCACGAGGAGCCACGCGTCGAGCTTCCGCGCGATCGCGTGCGCGAGGAGCGCGAAGCCGGCCATGAGAAGGGCTGCGACCATCCACATCCGGCCCGGAAGGTCAGGCGGCTGCCGCGCGACCGCGAAGAGTGCCACGAACATCACGGCGGGCGCGAGCAGCTGGACCACGTTGATCTCGGTCCGGAACCGTTTCGACGCGTGGTCGCGCTCCGCGGAGCAGCCGGGCGCGGACCACTTGAGCCGCGCGAGTTGCCGCCACCACACCGCGAGCCGGAGCAGCGGCCCGCCGATCCAGGCGACGAGGACGACCACGAGGCCGGCGAGCGCCGTCTGGTGCCAGCTGGACGTGTAGAACGCCCAGGAGAGCGTGAAGTACGAGAGGACGAGGAGGGCCAGCGGGAGGAGGCGGTACGAGTAGAGGAGCGCCCAGCGGTAGGCGCTCGGGTCGAACCACTTGGGCGGCGCGCCCCCGGCGCCCCCGTCCACCGCGCGCGCGAGGATCCACGCGAACAGCTCGCGGTCGCCCCAGTACGCCACGTGCGCGACGCCCGGGACCCTGTAGCGGTTGAAGACGACGTCCTCCGCGCGGTCGAAGACCTCGAGCATCGCGGGAGCGGTCGCGGCGACGTCGAGGTTGTGCCCGACGGGGTCCTGCTCGTCCGCGTAGTTGAAGTGGCCGATCCGCCCGGTCTTGCGCGCCTCGCGGAGCGCGGGGTCCATCCAGAGGTGCGGCACGTTCAGGTAGCGGTAGTTCTGCCACCAGAGGACGAGGTACTTGTCGATGGGGGAGCCGAGCGTGACGAAGGCGTCGACGCGCCGGATCCAGGACGTGTCCTTGACGGGAACCCTCGGGTCCTTCGCAGCGAGGTCGCCGGTGCTCACGTACTCGGGGAAGGGGAGGTCATGACCGCCGGGGGAAGGGGTCTCGCGGAGGTCTTCGCGCGCGTGGGCGTAGAGGAGCGCGTCCAGCGCCATCACGCTGCCGAGGCTGTGCGCCAAGACCGTGTAGCGCGGCTTCTCGTCCTCCCCCGGACCCCTCCCGTTCCGCTGTGCGAACTCGGCCGCGTGCGCCGCCTCGACGCGGGCGATCAGCCGGTGGAATCGCCGGACCGCGAGGCCGCGGCAATGGACATATTCGCCGTAGAGCTGCACGTCGCCGAGGAAGTCGTTGAAGATCTGCCTCCGGAGCGCCTGCGCCTTCGTGCGCAGCAAGGTCTCGATCCGGAGCGCCAGCTCGCGGATCTCGCGGACGGTCACGATCGCCCACGTGGGCGGCTGCTCCTCGGGCGGCGCGCCCGCCTTCTTCTGCTCGAGGCGCGCGAGGAGGCCCGCGGTCCAGTCGCCCGGCGACTGGCCGACGTCGGCGAAGTCGCGGCGGAGGACGTCCGCCCACCAGAGGTCGACGAAGCGGAGGTTCTCCCCGCTCGTGTCCGGCTCGCCGAGGAACCGCTCGAGCCCCGGGGCCGGCGCGACCGGGATCCCCTTGAACTCGAGCCAAGGCCGGAAGTCGTCCGGCGGCGGCGGAAAGCGGCAGCCGCCCTCGGTGTTCTCCTTCCCGGTCTGTCCCGTCGCGAGCCCGAGCGTGAGCCCGCCCGATGCCTGCCCCCTCCGCCGCGCCTCCGCGAACCGGTTGACGACCGCAAGCACCGTCTCGTTCTTCCTCTGCTCCCCGATCCCGTGCACTACCACCACATACCGCATCCCCAGCATGGTACTAGGTACGCGGTCTCGCGCGCGCAAACGGCTGCAGGCGAAAGGCTTAGGGCGTTGCGCTGCGGACCGCAGGTCCGCACCCGGAGGGGGTATCCTCCGGTCCGCGATCCGATCGACGTGCTTGTGCTCGAGGCGTGTTGATCACGCCGCGGGCAGCGTCAGCACGAACCGCGCGCCGCCGTCTGTCGGCGCCTCGTAGGCGAGATCGCCACCCAAATCCCGGGCGAGGCCGCGGCCAAGCGCGAGCCCGAGCCCGAGCCCGCGCACCGGATCCGCCTCGTCGCGGCCCGCGCGCTCGAACGGCCGGAAGAGCCGCGCCGCCACCTGCACGCCGGTGCCGTGGTCCCGCACCGCGATCCGCACCGCGCCCTCGACCGACGCGGCCACCTCGATGGGCGACCGCCCGTACTTGCACGCGTTCTCCACCAGATTGAAGAGGATCTGCCCGACCGCCGCCGGATCCGTGAACAAGACGGCGTCCGGCGCGGCGCCGAGCAACAGCGCCATCCCCGCGTCCTCGGCGCACCGCCGCAGCGCCGGCGCCGCTTCCTCCAGCAGTGCCGAGAGCGTCACCTGCCGCCGCGAGAGCCCCGACCGCCCCTCTTCGAGCCGCGCGTGCGCGATCACGTTCTCGACCATGCGCGCCATCCGCCCCGACTCCTGCCGGAGCGTGTCGTGGTAGACCGCGTGCTTCTCCTCCTTCACGAGCCCCCGCGCGAGCATGTCCGAATACAGCCGGAACGTCGTCAGCGGCGAGCGCAGCTCGTGGGTGACGAGCGACGCGAACCGACGCTGCCGCACGCCGAAGTCTACGCTCTTCTTGAGGGCGACCGCCGCTCCCGCGGCCGCGAGCAGGACGACGATCCACGTGACCGCGAGCGCGGTGTGCGTCGCCGTCCAACGATGAAGGGAGGGGGCCACGGGGGCCGAGGCCTCGAGCACGACGGGCAGCGTGAAAAGCCGGCGGTCGTGGATCTCCTCGTCCGTCGCGGGCGCAAGTCTCGCGTCTGCGAAGAGGTCCGAGATTCCCGCGAGCAGCTGCCTCTCGAGCTTCGGCCAGTCGACGAGGAAGCCTTGGATGCGGCTGCCCACACGGCGGACGAAGATCAGCTCGTTCCCCTGCCACAGCGGCTCGAGCGACCCCGCGATGTCCTCGCGCGCGCGCTTCGCGGTCGCGGCGACCTGCGCCCGCTGGACCCAGGCGTCGTCCTCCTTGAGCTTCTCGAGCGCAAGCGTCTGCTCCTCCGCCTTCTGGAGCCGCCCCGCGACATCGCCCTCGCCGACGAGCCCCTCGATCCGGTCGAGCGTGTTGCAGTTCATCGCGAGCACCTCGGGAGCGAGCTTGTCGTTCACCTGCGGGGACGTGAAGTTGCCGCCCGCGTCCGCGAAGTGGAGCCGGATGAAGTCGGGTTTGTCGAAGGGCGAGAGATAGGCCTCGGGCGGCCGCTCGGCCTCGCGCCGGAGCATCTCCGAGAAGGCGTGGTCGAGCCGCCAGAGCGCCACGCGCAGCCTCTGCTGGTAGGCGGCCGCGTGCTTCGCCGCGCTCTCCCCGCGCTCGAGCTCGAGCATCTTCCGGCTGATCGTCGCCATGACGACGAGCACCGCCGCCACGCCGACCGCGAAGAGGATCCAGAGCCTCAGGCCCCCCCGGCCCCCCCGTTTCATACGAGCATGTAGCCTTGCCCGCGCACGGTACGCAGCGTCTCGCTGCCGAGCTTCTCGCGGAGCCGCGCGATGTGCATGTCGATCGTGCGCGTGGTGATCCCGTGCGGGTCGAGCCCCCACACGCGCTGGAGCAGCTCGTCGCGGCTGACCGGGTGGCCGCGCGCGGAGGCGAGGTAGCGGAGGAGTTCGGCTTCGCGCTGGGAGAGTTCGTGGGTCTGGCCGTCGCGGGTCACCTCGCGGCGCTCGAGATCGACCGCGCAGCCGGGGAAGGCGATGCTGCCCGTGAGCTTCGGGCGCTCGGCGGAACGGCGCAGGACGGCCTCGACGCGCGCGAGCAGCTCGCTCGCGCTGAAGGGCTTCACGACGTAGTCGTCCGCGCCGCCCTTGAGGCCCTTGACGCGGTCGTCTTCGGAGCCGCGCGCGGTGAGCATGATGACCGGGAGCGCGGGCCGCGCCCGGCGGAGCTCCTCCAGGACTTGGAACCCGTCGCGCTTCGGCAGCATGATGTCCAGGAGGACGAGGTCCGGCTCGCGCGCGAGCCCCTGCTGGATCGCGGACTCGCCATCCGCGCTCTCGATCGCGCGGTAGCCTGACGCCTCGAGCGCGTCCACGACGCCCCGCCGGATCGCGGGGTCGTCCTCGACCACGAGCACGGTTCGCATGGAGGAAGCATAGCGCAGCCGTTGCGCCGCGTTGTCGAGGCAAACCCTGCGGAACCGCGTCTTGCGGCGTCCGGACGCGGCATGTCGGTCCGCGGCGCCGGTCGTAACTCGTTCGTAAACGTGCGGCCGTGGAACGGGTCGCTTGGTGGCTCGCGGAGCTTCAGACGCAGGCTAGCGCGTGGGGCAGGGATCGCCCGCCCGCCATCCTCCCTCGACCGCCTCGAGGAAGTAGTCGCCGTGGTCCAGGTGCGCGGCCCACATGCTCGGCGGCACGTTGAGGATGCGGTTCGAGGGCACGTGGCAGATGGAGACGAGCGGGGGCACGTCCTGCTTCCCGGGCCCCGCGACCGCGAGGTGCGCCCCGAGGAAGCCGAGAGCGAAGGCGCTGCCTGCTGCAAGGAGGCGGATACGGCGCATGGAGTCCTCCTGAGGCTACAGACGCGGGCGAAAACCGTACGCGATCATGCCGTGGACCGAGTGTGAAGCGAGGGGGAGGCCTTGGGTCATGCCCATGACACCAGGCCGGGGCTCCGGGGGCCGTCAGCGCGAGGCGGGGATGGTCAGGACCGGCGCGGCCTGCTTGCCGACCGAGTCGGCCATCCGCACGGACATGAGATTCTCGAGGATCCGGAACGTGACCTTGCTCTCCGCGTCGGTCCCCTCGATGTAGTACCACCAGTCGCCGCGCCTGACCGCGGTCACCGCGCTGTCGGGCGCCTTCTTGGCGCGGCGGATGCGGATGCTCTGGCCCGCGGGTCCTTGGGGGGGGAGCGGCGGCGCCGTCCGCGACTCGATGTCGGCCTGCGGCACGTCGACCGACGAAGCCGCGATCTGGAACAGCTCCCAGAGCGACCGCGTGTCGAGGTGGATCGCCGGTTCACGGGGCCTTCCGATCCCGAGGACGACCGGCAGGGTGATGATGCCCGCCGTGGGCTCGGGGGGCGCGATGCCCAAGATGTCGAAGAGCTCCCGGGCGCGCGGCGGGAGGTTCTCGCCGCCGCACCGGAGGACGAGCACGTGCCCGCTCTTGTCCGTTGTCCACTGCACCTCGTCGTCCCCGCCCATCCCGGCCACCAGCTCCGCGACGCGCGCGAACCGCGGATCGGCGCCGACGGACCCGGCGAGCAACGCGGGGTTCCGGATCCCGTTGATCCCCTGGACGAGAAACGTCAGCGCGTGCGGGTCGCCCCGGCGTGCGCCGAGCACCAGCACGGTCAGGTCGATGGGCAGCGGCGAGAGCACCTGCCGCATGTACTCTTCGCCCTGGACCGGCGCGTACGAGATCGTGGGGTTCTCCTCGTACGAGGCGCCGACGCTCAGGGGCACGAGGTTCCCCTCGTAGCTGCTGCTCGATCCGATGCCGACCTGGCCGCCGACGCTCGCCTGGATCGCCATGCTGGCGGTGATGCTGGAGACGGCAAGGAGGCCCGTCGACTCCCCGTAGCGCATCCGCACGATCATCGCCAGCATCTGCTGGTCGTTCGTGGCGATGATCGCCTCGTTGTAGGCGAGGCGCCCGCCCCGGATCGAGGCCGGGCCGGCGATCGCGCACCCCGCGATCGCCGCGACGAGCGCGACGGTGCCCAGCCTTGCGATCATGTGCGGGGATTCTAGCTCCGCGGACGTGCGGTGAAGTGGTGGAGTCACTCGGAGGTGACGGACCTGGCGGGGCGGACGCCCAGATTGCTGGCGCGGAGCGACGGGGCGCCCCTGCTCCGGAACGAGGAGCGCGCGTACGAGGCGACGACGGACCAGCCCCCGCCCCGGCCGACGCGGATCCCGGCGCCCTGCATGAGGGGGTCGATGGCCGGCTGGGCAGGGTAACGCGCATGCGTGTCCAGGCACCATTCATAGACGTTCCCGTGGACGTCGTGGAGGCCGAACGCGTTCGGCGCGAACGACCCCACCGGCGCGTGGGCCGTGTACCCGTCATCCCATGTCTCGTAGTTCCACGCCGGCGGGCCGCCGTTCGCCTTGCTGAAGGCGTCGGCGAGGTCCGCGACCTTCACGAGCGCCTTCGCCTCCCTCCCGCACCACCACGGCGTCTCCGTCCCCGCCCGGCACGCGTTCTCCCACTGCGCCTCCGTCGGCAGCGCGAGGTTGAAGCGGGGAAGCCACCTCGCGCAGTCCTCCCACGACACCTGCTCCACCGGATGCCTCAGCGTCACGCTCCCGTACTCGCTCCCCGGGCCGTGCTGGCTCGGCCGCGCCCCGGTCATCCTCTCCCACTGCGCCTGCGTCAATTCGTGCTTCCCGACCAGGTACGGCGTGAGCGTCACCTCGTGCACGGGGCCCTCGTCGTCCCCGGCCTGTGGGTCGAAGTTCGCCGCGTTCGGGTCCGCCTTCTGGGCGCCCATCCTGAACGTGCCGCCCGGGATCAGCACGAGGACGATCGCCGGGTCCTCCGCGAACACGAGCCGCCTCGTCGCGGGATCCCGGGTCGGGCTCTCCCCCGACCCCAGGTGCGCGAACTCGAAGAGCTGGGACTCCGGGTCCATGCCGAGCGGCACGAGGCCGAGCTGCGGGACGATCCTGAGCCCGCCGTACCTGGGGGAGGCCGCGATCGCCGCGATCGTCGCCTCCCACTCGGCCTTGTGCGCGTCGATCGACCGCTGCTTGAGCGTCGAGGCCGCCTCGTGCCGCTTCCCGACCTTCACCAGAGTCGCCTGGAGCGTGTCGAGGCCCTTGAGCAGGTCGGCAAGCACCTGGTGGCGCCAGTCGTCGTCGGATTCCTTGAACCGCCACGAGTGCTCCGCGATCGCCGCCTCGAGCTTCTTCGCATCCTCCCCGAGGCTCGTCCGCTGCTCCTTGGCCTCCTTCCGCTTCGCCTCGTCTTCGACAGGTTCGACGGGCTTCTCCAGCTCCGCCTTGATCGCCGCGAGCCGCTCGATCTCCGCCGCGTGGTCCCGCTTCCTCTCCTCCTCGGTGTAGGGCTCCGCGCGCTCCCGGACCCTCGCGAGCGCCGCCTCGTGGTCGGCGCGGTTCCCGAACACCGCCTTCGCCCGCTCGAGCCATTGGGCCATCGCGGGCGCCCTGTCCGGGTGAACCGGCCAGAGCCGGTCCTCCTCCGCGACGAGGTCCGCCACTTTCTTGCTGTCCGCGAGGCGGAGGACCTCGTCGAGGGCACGGGCTTTGGCGTCGCGCTCCCTCCCGACCTCCTTCATCGCCTTCTGCGTCTCTGCGCGCGCCTGCTCGGCCTCGCGGCGCTTCGCGTCGAGCAGGAACGCGACGACCGCCGCGACCGCCACCGCGGCGGCGAGGCCGACGACCGCCACGCGTTTGAGCTGCCTTTTCCGTGCGAGTCGCTCCCGATCCGCGATCGCGCCTTCCCTTGCTTGCAGCGCGCTCTCCCGGATCCCCTTGGCCTTCCTGTGGTCCGGCCGGAGGTCGAGGATCCGCGCCGACAGCGCGAGCGCCCGGTCGAGCTGCGACAGCAGCGCCTCGCCCCTCAGCTCGGCGGCGCCCTCTATCGCGGATTCCGCCTCCTCGAAGAGCCCGCGCACCTCCCGCTCGACCGCGCTCTCCGCCTGCCAGTTCCGGATCGCGGTCGCCAGTTCTTCCGCGTCGGCGTAGCGGTCCTCCCGGTTGCGTGCGAGGGCCTTCAGGCAGATGGGCTCGAGGCCCGACGGCACCCCCGGGACCCCCTCGATTCCCTTCATCACGTCGGCCGCGTACTGGACGAAGGTCGTCAGGTCGAAGGGGAGCTTCCCTGCGAGGATCCGGTAGAGGATCGCGCCGAGGCTGAAGACGTCGCTCCTTGCGTCCACGTCCTTCACCTGCCCGAGAGCGGCCTCGGGCGCCATGTACCCGGGCGTGCCCAAGGCGCTCGTCAGCGTCTTGAGGTCCGTCTCCTCCCGCAGCTCGTCAATCCGGCTCTGCCAGCGACTGCCCGCGAGGTCGGGCCGGTCCTCCACCTTCGCGAGCCCCCAGTCGAGGACGACCACCTCGCCGAACTGGCCGATCGCGACGTTCGCGGGCTTGAGATCGCGGTGCACGACGCCGCGGCTGTGCGCGTACCGCACCGCGTCGCAGACCTTGAGGAAGGGCTCGAGGAGCGCGAGCCGCTGCTCGAGCGTCTTCGCCTCCCGGATCGCGTGGTCGAGCGTCCGTTCGCCCCGCACGAGCCGCATCGTGTAGTAGGGGACGCCCGAGGGGGTCTTCCCGAGCTCGTAGACCGGCACGATCCCCGGGTGCTCGAGGCCGCCCGTCACCCACGCCTCCTGGAGGAACCGGGTGACGACGTCGCCGTCGGGCGGCGTGGTCGGGGTCGCGCCGAGAGGGTCCTTCGAACTCGTCTTGATCATCTTGAACGCCACGCGGCGGTTGAGCTCCGTGTCGAGCGCGAGGTAGACGACGCCCATCCCGCCCTCCCCGATCGGGAGGAAGCCGACGTAGCGCCGGTCGTCGAGGGGGCGCAGCGGCGCCCGGACCCGCGCGCCCGCGTCGGCAAGCGCATGCGACGCCGCCGGTGCGAGGCTCGCCGGGATCGCGCGGTCCACGCCGCGCCTCGCGACCGCCGCGCGCGCGTCGCCCTGGGCCTCCGCGAGGAGCCGCTCCACCTCGGCGGCCACGCGCCGCCGGTCCCGGTCGGACGCCTCGTCGAGGACTCCCCCCGAGCCCCCCTCCATCCGCCGCGCGAGCGCGCTCGCGGCGGACGCCCCGTCGAGGACCCCGAGCTGGACCGCCACGTCGGCGAGCAGGATCTCGCGGAAGTCCGCGGCGTCCATGGCCGCGGGATTCTAGCCAAACAGGGCCGAGGGCGGGGGGACGAGCCGTGCGCACGCCGCTCGCGTGTCCCGGTCGCGGCACCCCGCTTGCAACTCGCGGCGGCTTCAGGGGCTGCGGCTCAGCGGCTCGAGGTGGGCAAGGAGCGCAGGGATGTCCGAGTCGACGGCCTTCCGGACCTGGTTGAGATCGACGTCGTCGTGGCCGTGGATCAGCCGGTCGCGCATCCCGGCGATGCGGCGCCACGGGACGCCCGGGTGCGCCCGCCGGAATCCAGCGCTTAGGCGCTTCGTCGTCTCCGCGGGAGGCCTCCTCTCCTTTTTCGCTCCATTCTCGGAAACCGCACCCCCAAGGAGCGTCCTGAACCTCGACACCCAATCGAAAACTCCCTCGCTTGCGGCCCACGCGGACGCCTGCGATGCGGGCGACCGTGAAGCCGGCGGCGACGGCGATCCTGCGGGACCCGGGGAGTCGGAGTGCCAGGGGTTCACCTCCGGGCGTGCGGAACGGCGCTTCTCTTCCGTCTAGGGCGGTGGAGGGTGCTCAACCGCAGCCGCCCAACGGAAGTCGCGGCGCTTGGCCTGCACGCCGCGGCTTTGATTGCATCCATGCAGGCCGGAGCGAAAAGGAGTACTCCGATGAAACGTTTCAATCTCTCCCTGTACCTGGCGGGCCTGGTCGTGATCGCCTGCGCGTTTGGCGGTTTCGCCACCGAGCGCGCCTGGGCGACGCCCGGACAGGACGTCACGACCACGATCCTGACGGGGCCGGTGCCGTTTGACGAGATCGACGCCAAGAGCCTGGTGGGAGGCCACCATGCCAAGATCAAGACCAAGGGGCCCTCCGACGTCTACATTGTGCTCAACGTCATCAAGCCCGGAGGCCACACCGGTTGGCACTCGCACCCCGGCATCTCGTTCGTCACGGTGAAGTCCGGCACGGTGACCGAGTATCGGGGTGACAATCCCTCCGAGCCGACCACCTACTCCGCGGGCATGGGCCTCGTGGAGGAAGCCGGTCACGTGCACATTTTCCGGAACGAAGGGAGCACCAACGTGGAACTGGTCGCGTTCCAGCTCCTGCCGGCGGGGGCTCCGCGTCGAATCGACGAATCTGCACCGTAGGCGCGTGGTCCGTCATCTCGGCGGATGTTCAAAGAGACCGAGTTCGCCGCGATGGACGAAGACACGGCCGGCGGGGGTCACATGTCCAGGACCCCCGCCGGCTCCGTCGACCTCGGCCACGCACCTACCGTCGTACCCCGACCCGAACGGTGGCCGCACCGGAGATGCGCCTGTGCAGCCGCGATCTCGAGCGTGACGGCTGTCCCCTCGCCTGCCTGTTTGCGCTTGAGCTGCGCCCGTACGACGGCGGAACGATTGCTGCGTCCCGCTCGGACGCCGCGACTCGATCCGCACCTTTCGAGTTCGGCGCGGAGTTCCTCTCTCGTCTAGGAACGTGGGGCGTTGCTCACGCGAGCGATCTCCCCGCGAAGGTCTTGAGGAGACGACGCCATGGTCGACCCGGGAACGCGCGGAGGGTCGTGCAGCCGGGCGGCTGGGATCAACGACGCGTTGTTCGAGTGGCGCTCCGGATCAACTCCTGGCCGCGATGCCCCGGGGCAGCGGGGCACGTGCGCCGGCGCCGCCTCGGCAGCTGGTTTCCCGTGGCTTCGCGCAGGAGGAAACACGTAGCATGAAGCACGCCGGAGACGGTTTCGGCCGGCGAGGGGTGCCCCCCTTGGACCACGCGGCGTCAAGTGTCGCCCGATGCATCCGACTCGCGCGGGAGGGGCAGAGTGAGGCGCTCGCCCAGATCCTCAAGAGCTACCGGAGCTACCTGCTGCTCATCGCGGGGACCTGCCTCGAGCGCGAGCTCCGGGGCAAGGCGGATCCCTCCGACGTCGTCCAGGAAGCGCTTCTCAAGGTCCACGAGAACTTCCACCAGTTTCGGGACGCCACGGAGAAGGAGCTTCTCGCGTGGATGCGCCGCATCCTCGCGCACCATGCCGACGTACGGCTCGGCCGCGCGCCGCCGTCTCCTCGTCGATCGGGACTTGAGGATCCGGATCCCCAGAGGCCCCCCCTCCTCGGGATCCAGCAGCGCACGCGGCGGCGGTAGGCGTCGTACGCGTCGCCGAACCGCGCGTGGAGATGGCGCTCCTCGAACGGACGCACGCCGAAGTGCCACACGAGCGCGCCCATGAGGCTGTAGGCGATCACGCCGTACGACCCCAGCAAGAACCCGACCGCGCAGCCTTGCGCGATCCCCCCGACCGCCATCGGATTGCGGACCGTGCGGTACGGGCCAGTCACGACGAGACGGCGCGGGTGGTCGAGCGGCAGCGGCGTGCCCTCGCCCGCGACCGCCATCGTGTACGCGGAGAGAAGGCCGAGCGTGCTCGCGACCGCGAAGAGGCACGCGCCGAGCCACCGCTGCGGCGGGAAGCCGGCGCCGCCGAGCCGGCCCTCGGCCGCGACGATCGCCCAGGGAGCGAGGCACAGCAGCGTCCCCCAGAAGATCGCCGTCTGGATCATCGTCTTCGCGAGATTCCACCCGGGCCCCGCGGGCGGCGCTGCGCGGAAGATCATGCCCTCAACCGGATCGCGAAGGAGAGCGTCAGCGCGAGCGCGGGCGCCATCAGCGCCGGCGCCGCCCACGCGCCGCCCGAGAGCACGCTCGTCATCGCGCCGTAGAGGGTCGCGTACGCGAGGCCGCCCGCCGTGAGCCACATCACCGGGATCGCCCACGGCCGCGCACGACGAAGCCCGGACGCCGCCGCGAACGACCCCGCGATGATGACGGCGAAGTCCGGGAGCCAATACGCGTACAGGGTGAAGGAGGGGGCCCCGGGGGCCAGGAAGAGCACGCGGAACCCCGGCGAGAGGAGCACGAGCGCCCACCACACCGCCCCCCCCGGCCCCCTGCACATACAACCAAGGGACGGTCAGCGCGGCGAGACGACCCACGCGAGCACCTGCCGCTTGTCCACGATCTCGAGAAGCGCCTTCCGCGCCGCCTCCTCGACGATGCGCGCAGCATCCCCGGCGGCTTCCGCCTGCATCATCTGCATCGCCATCGACTGCGGGGACTCGCCGGACAGCTCTCCCGCCATCTCGCGCGCCCGCTCCTCCGCCCGTCGTCGCGCCTCCTCGACCTTCCGCTTCGTCTCCTCGATGAGCGGCTTGCCGCGCTCCAGCTGCTCCGGCGTGAGGCTCATCTCGAGCACGAACTCGCCGCCGCGCTCGTTGGGCCCTACGAGCGGCGGCAGCCCGTCGATGTACCGCAGCTGCGCGGGCGTGAGGATCGTGTTCGCCTGCTCGACGATCCGCCTCAGCAACTCGCCGATCCGGTCGATCGCGGCGTCGCGCTCGGGCCCCTCCTTGAGCCGCCGGATCTCCGCGGTGTCCGCCGCGCTCTCGGACTCGAACTCCACGATCAGCGCGCGGATGCGGCCCGCCTGCGCGACCGTGAGCCCCGGCGCCTGGTAGACATGTCCCGGGAGGTCCGGCGGGCGGACGTACGGCTGCGGCAGCAGCGGGTGGATCGCCACGCGCTGCTCCTCGGTCAGGACGGCGCCGACGACCCGCCAGTACCGGTGCTCGATCGCGCGGACCTGCTGATCGAAACTCTCGGCGACCTGCCGCTTCGTCGGCTCGTCCTTGAGGCCGGGAAGCAGGCGGTCGCGCTGGACGATGAGCGCCCACTCGGCCGCGAGGACGGCGGGGTGAAGGTGCTCGAGCAGCTCGCGCTGCCCGGGCGAGAGGTCGGGCGCCGCGAGCGGCAGGTCCGCCGCATAGCGTTCGACGAGGAGGGGGCCCGGGGGCAGCCGCTCGATCCTCTCCGCGACCCGGGCGTCGATGCCGTGCTCGACGAGCGCCTCGCGGACGCCCTCGGCGCGCCCGACGAGCTTCCTTCCGAGTTCGCGGCGCTCCCTCGGGTAGAGGCCCGGGATCAGCTCGACCTTCTCCGGCGTGAGCGGCGCGGCGAGCGCGCCGCCGACAAGGACGAAAAAGACGGAAACCCCGCGCATGAGGCCGGAAATCGTACCTCCGCGGGCGCCCCGGCGTGACACCGGCCCGCGACGTACTGATGGGCGGCTCGTGCCGCCCTGCTCGAACGCCCGCCGCGAGGGGTCGCGGCGGGCAGGGTCTTCCTCGGAAAGGAGCCTCCGCATGCGTCTCGCCCTCCTTGCGCTCGCCCTCTGCGCTCTCGCCGCGGCGCCCGCCCGGGCCGACAGGTGTGCCTGGGCCGTCGCGAGCAACATCAGCCCGTCCGACGACAAGAGCGACCTCGATTCGGGGACCTCGTGGAACGCCGCCTGGGCATGGCAGTACGTGGTCCACGCCGACCACTACTCGATCGGCGGCAGCATGACCGCCTACGCCTACCGCTGCACGACGAACCTCGCCGTCGCCGCGACCGGGAATGGGGCCTTCACGGTCAGCCGCATCATGAGGTGCTGCCGCCCGGTCGAGGACATCGAGGCGGACGCCCGCAACGAGTTCACGGCCCGCGCCGAGATCAACGACGACACCTTCTCGCAGGCGCGCGGGAGCCAGCGCATCCACGCGCCCAAGATGGGCCTCGACTGCCACTCGGCCGGCGGCGTGGAGGCGACGGCGTCGGGCCACGGCGAGGGGTCGAGCGGGACGCTCACGGTTCCCCTCTATCCGCAGGGTCCCAATATCGTCATCCACTGGTCGAAGGGCGGGAGCATCGAGCAGGCCTTCCAGGACAGCGACAGCAAGACGGGAGGAAGAAGCCCCGAGACCTTCTTCTGCCAGACGAACATGGACCTCTCGACCTCCGTCGGCTGGTGGGAGGACTCCGGCCTCGCGAAGATCAAGAACTCGAGGTCCGAGCTCAAGGTCTACGGGACTTGCGACGGGTGCTGCGGCGCGATCGACCTCGTGATCGACCACTCCACGGGATACTAGGAGGGGTCGATGGTCGGTCGGGGCTGGTGGATCGCGGCAGCAGGCGTCGTCCTCGCTGTTGCCCTCTGGGGTCTCCTTGCCTCGCGGGGCCCGGCGTCCGGCCGGGCCCCAACTCCGCGCGGCGGCGTGCCGGGAGATCCTGAGCCGGCGGTCGCGGCCGCGGGAAGCGTCAGGATCGCGATCGCCGCGCTGCCGCCCGGCAGCCAACCGGCTTGGACGCTGGAGGTGCGGGACTCGGCCGGCCGGCTGCACGAGGAGAGGGGCACGGGCGAGCGGGAGTGCGTCCTGCAATCGCTCGGGGCCGGGCGGCTGCGCTGCACGCTGCACGCCGACGGTTTCTTGGGCGAGAGCGCGCGGCTCGAGAGCGAGGAGGATCGCGAGATCGCTGCCGTCCTGACGCTCCGCCGTCTCGGCCGCCTGTCCGGCGTGGTCCGGTGCGAGGGCGTGCCCGTGGCCGGTGCGCTCGTCCATCTCACGGTTCCGATCGAAGCGGCCGCAGACCTCCTGGACCTGTCGCCCAGGGAGCGCGGCGCAGGGACGGCTCGTAGCGTCGAGTCGGACGCGAACGGACGGTACAGCTTCGACCGGGTGCTTCCGGTCCAGGGGCTCACGCTCGTGGCGGCCGGCTTCGACCATGCCCCGGTTCGCGTGGGCCCGGTCGAGGTGAAGCCCGGCGTGGAGACGACCGCCGACTTCGTGCTGGTCGCTGGCGCGCACCTTTCCGGCCGGATCGTGGACAACCACGGGGCGCCCAGCAAGGGCGCCACCGTCAACATCCTGCAGCGCCATGACAAGCGCAGCGTCGTGGTCTGGGACGCCGAGGCGCGCGCGCGGACAGACGAGGACGGACGCTTCCTGACCCCTGCCCTCTCCGGCCCGGCCGTGCGCATGCTCAAGGTCTGGATCGTCGTCGACGGCGTCCAGCAGGTCATCCAGCACGAGACGTCGCCTCCCGAGCGCGGCACGAAGGACGTCGGGACCCTCGCGCCTCATCCGGGGACCGTCCTGTTCGAGGTGGAGGGCGGGGCGGCAGACCCCTCCGCCGTGCTTACGGTCGCGGTCAACGGGGATCCGCCCGGCGTCGGGCAACACGTCGTCCTGAGCGACGCCATGTTCGACCGGGACGGACGGATCCGGATCGCGGGGCTGCCGCCAGGGGAAGGCGTCTACGCGGCCGTGTGCCCGGACAGCCGCGCCATGGCGGAGGGCAGCTTTCGGACGACCGGAACCGACATGGTCGTGAAGATCCCCGCGTTCAAGGTGCGCGAGGAGCCGCCCCCGCCGGAGGAGCAGCTGATCGTCGAGGTCGCGCAGACCGGGGAGCCCGCGCTCCTCCTCCTCGTCGCGGACGGCGACTTCGTGATGTGGCGGCAGATCGAGAAGGGAAGCCGCGAGCCCGTCGTGGAGCGGATCGCGCCCGGAAGGTACACGCTCTTCCTCTGCGCAGGCGACCGCTGCGGGCAGCGGGAGATCGTGCAGATGGCGGCACAGGACACGAGGATCTCCATCGCGCCGGATCGCCTCGCCCGCTCCCTCTCCGTCCTCGTCCTCGACGAGGGCAAGCCGGTGCCGGGCGCGACGGTGCGTGTCCGCGGGTTCAGGAAGGGGTCGAGGGGACGGAAGGCCCCATGGGCGGAGACCGGAGACGACGGCCGGGCCGTGCTGCGCGGCCTCCCGCCGGACCTCGCCGCGCTGACGATCGTCGCCATGGCCGAGGATCACGGACGCGGGCAGTCGTTCGACATCAGCAACGCGACGGAGGAGGTGACCCTGGATCTCGCGGCCACGGGGCACGGGGACTGATCCGGGGGGGGAGCGGGGGCCGGATCACCCGCGAGCGAGCGCGCGCACTTCGTCCGCGACCGCGAGGTTCGTCGAGATCGCGCTTCCTCCCCGGTGCGTGGGCGCGCCCGAGAAGTCCGTGAACCGCCCGCCCGCCTCCTCGACGATGGGCTGGAGCGCAGCGCAGTCCCAGATCGCCATGATCGGGTCGAGCATGACCTCGGCGCGCCCGGTCGCGACCAGCGCATGGCCGTAGCAGTCGCCCCATCCACGCTCGGTCTTCGTGCGCTGCCGCACGCGCTCGTAGAAGTCCACGTGTCCGCTCCTCTCGAAGCCGCGCGGCGAAGTCGTACAGACGAGCGCCTCGTCCAGCCGGCCCACCGCCGAGACGCGGGCCCGGACCGAGACCTCGCCGTGGCCGAGGTCGCGCACCCAGAACGCGCCCTCGCCGCGGGCCGCGAAGACCGCCTCCCGGAGCGCGGGCAGGCAGATGACGCCGAGGGCCGGCTGGCCTTGCGCCTCGAGGGCCACCAGCGTGCCGTACAGGGGGACGCCGCGGACGAACGACTTCGTCCCGTCGATCGGGTCGAGGATCCAGCGCCGTCCGCTCGTCCCGTGCTTCTCCCCCGACTCCTCACCCAGGATCCCGTCGTCCGGGAAGGCTGCGCGGATCCTCTCGACCAGGAGGCGCTCTGCCTCGCGGTCCGCCTGCGTCACCGGTGTGCCGTCGCCCTTGGTCTCCACGCCGAGCCGCTCGCTGCCGAAGTACCGGAGCGTCAGCGCACCGGCCTCGCGCGCCACGGCGAGGGCGAATGCGAGGTCGCGATTCACGTCGGAAGCGTAGCACGCTTCCATCCTTCCCCGCCCAAATGCGGAGCGGGCGGCCACGTCGGCCGCCCGCTCTCGTGGATTGCGATTGGCTGGAGGACTAGTCGTCGTAGCCGCCGCGCACGAAGTAGACCGGAGCGATCGAGATCGCCACCGGCCGCGGGACGTTCACGAAGTTCGGCGGCGGGTTGAAGAGCAGGTTGAAGTCGAAGCGCATGTTGCCGCGCTTGAAGCCGGCGTCCACGGCGGACGTGCCGTCGGCGCGCGGCTTGATGTACGTCTCGAGGATGCGGTCGTTGGAGACGATCCCGCCGAGACGCCGCAGGGACTCCTTCTTGAACGAGGACGACTTGTAGCTCGTCTGGTCGTACGCCTGCTCGCGCTCCCTCTCCTCGGCCGAGAGGCCGAAGTAGTGGTCCTTGATCGGCTCGCCCGTCGTGTCGATCTGGAAGCCGTCGATGCCGACCCGGCCCGTGGTCGAGAGCATCGTCGCGTTCACCTCGGCCTGCGTGGGCAGGCCGTTCGTGAGGAGCACGTCGTCGCGCGCGATGATCCCGAGGACGCTGTTGCCCTTGTACGCTTCGTTGCGCTGGTAGGGCTTGTTGTAGTCGCCTCCGTTGAGCATCGCCGTCCTGCCGGCGTCGTCCACGTAGCGGAGGTTGCCGGTGACGCGCACCTTCTCGTTGCCGACGATCGTCAGGCGGCCGTTCAGGTCGCCGTCGAGCTTCGTGATGCGGCCATCGATGTACATCGTGTTGGCCACGTCGCCGAGGGTCACGGTCTTCGTCGACATGAGGACCGGCGCGACGTACACCTTCTCGGTCCACGTGTTGGTCACGTTGTTGTAGACGGGCACCTGCTGCTGGACCTGCACCGGGCGCATCTCGTAGACCGGCACCTGGACGGTGTAGTTCTCCGTGACATACACGGGAACCTGCCGGGTGCGCGTCTCCGTCGTCGTGCCCACCTGCACGCGTTCCGTCGTCGTGTAGGTCTCGGTCACGTAGCTGGTGATCACGCTCTGCTGGCAGGGGTACTGCTCGTCGACCCAGCGGTACTCGCCGGCGAGGCCGGTGCCGCCGCCGCCGACCGCCGTGCCACCCCCCGCGCCGTCGTCGTAGGGCACGAAGACGCGGACCTGGCGCGTGCACGTGGTCGTGATCGTGCCGTACACCGGCACCTGCCGCGTCCTCTCGACCGTCCGGTTCTCGTACACCGGCACCTGGACCGTGTAGGTCTCCGTGATGTACCGGCTCACGACCTGGCGGGTCCTCGTCTCCGTCGTCGTGCCGACCTGCACCTGCTGCTGCTGCGTGACCGTCTGGGTCTCGTAGCCCACAAGCACCTGGGTCGTGGACGACCTCGTGACCGTGTCGTAGCGCGGCGGGGTGAACTGGCGGACGCGCGCCGTGCCGTTCGCGTTCAGCCGGATCTCGGCGTCGAGGCCGGGATCGCCGCGGAACGTCGTCGCCTTCGCCTTCAGGTCGTCGAAGTTCACCTCCTCGAGGCTGATCGACTGCGACTCCGGGTTGCCGGTCGCGATGTTCGTGTTCCCGGCCGTGGCGCCCGCCTCGTAGCGGAAGCCGTTCACCGAGGAGACCGAGTCGACGTAGTTGCCGTTCGGGAAGTAGAACGCGAGCGAGTCGTTCGAGTGGATCAGCCCGCGCGGCGAGCCGGACACGCCGAGCGTGTGCCGGTTCTGGAAGAACACGAACGAGCTGAAGGGCTCGTTCTCGCGCACGAGCGCGGAGAGCAAGCGCAGCGTGTCGCCGGCCCGCCCGTCCGCCTCGAGCACGTAGTAGCTCTGCGACATCCCGCCGGGGTCGACGTCGGTGAGATCCTCGCCCTTCAGCAGCGCGAGCCGCTTGATGTACTCGCGCGCCCGGTAGACGCGCACGTCGGTCCCTTCGATCTTGCCGTGGAGCACGCCCTCGGGATCGCGGAGCCACTCCTCCTCGGGAGGGGCGTCGCCGGCGACGGTGCCGCCGTGCTTGCCGCCGATCGCGTCGAGCAGCTCGATGTTCTGGTTCTCGTCGTTGTAGGCGCTCGTGTTGACCACGTTGAGCGCCATCTGGATCTTGGCGTACGCCTCGTTGTAGGCGCGCGACTCCTGCTCGAGCACGGTCTGGAGACGCGCCTCCGTGACGACGCGCCCCGAGCTCAGGGCAGCGAGCCCCGCGATGGCGGTGGCGAGGAACACGATGACGAGAAGGATCGTCCCGCGCTCCCGGGCCCTCCGGTTGACTCTCATGATGATCAGACTCCCTGTTCCGATGCGAGGCCGGGGTCCCCCCCCGGACGCGCTTCAATGGAAGGCTCTCACGCCCTATGCGGAAGGCAAACGCGACGGCGTCTCAGGAACGAACGGAACCGTACGGGACCGGGAGGCTTTGGGTCCTCCAATACTGTGGCGCGAGAGGGGGAGGCGCTCAGGCCTGCCGGCGGAGGCGTCCGAGCACGAATCCGACGAGCGCCGCGCCTGCTCCCATGAGCGCTGCCGGCACGCCGTCGCCTGTCCGGTACCCGGCGCCGAGGCGCCCGATTGCGTCCCGGAGGCCCGGCGACGCGTCGACGAGGGGCGCGATCCAGCGGTTCACGAGCAGGATCAGGAGGCCGACGAAGAACAGGATCTCGCCCCAGACAAGGGGCCCGAACACCCCCGATCGCCCGAGCGCGAGATCGCGGGTGACGATGACAATCCCTGCCGCGCCGAGGCTCAGCGCGACGCCGGGCAGCGCGACTTCCCGGAGGACCGCGTACTCGCCCGTGCCGACGCAGACGGCAGCGAGGCCGATGAGCCATCCGAGGAAGCCGATCGCCGTGCCGACGCTGGCGCCCATTCCCATCCTCTTCATGGACAGTCTCCCTGGCGGGCCGCCGGGACTCGGCGCGCTGGCACAAGCAGCGTAGCATCCCGGGCGTCCTCGTCGGCGCCGTCGGGCGAGTTCACTTCGCCCAGGCCACCGGGTCGCCGATGCGGATCTCGCCGCCCTTTAAGACCTCGGCGAAGACGCCGCCGCCCCAGCGCGCCTTCATCGCCTCCTTTAGCCCCGGCAACGCCTCGTCCATCCGCTCGCACGGTCGCGTCTCCCCGCTGATGCGCAGTTGACAGCTCCCGATGTCGAGCAGCCGGCCGCGTGTCTCCTCGAGGTCGATCCCCGATACCAGCAGGTTCGCGCGGCGCGCGGACGGATCCCCGGCCGCTCGAAGCTCCGTCATCAGCTCGGTCCACCGCTCGGCGGCGATGATCGTGACCTGCCTGCGGCCGCCGCGATCCGCGTTGCCGTCGATGCCCGAGCCCGCGACGAGCGTCGCGCGGTCCGCCAGCTCCGTCGGCGCGCGTCGGCGTCGCTTGATCCAGATCTTCTCGAGACGGGGCATGGCGGCACAAGTCTACACGCCTCCGCGCCGCCGTCGCTTCGGCTGTGCCCCCGAGCCCCCCGGTCTTCAGGATGCCGCGGCGCCCGGCTTCTTCTTGGGCTCCGCCGCCGCCGCGCGATGCGGCTCCTCGTGGGCGGGCTTCGCGTCGCCCGCCACCTTCCCGAAGTACTCGGGCATCTGTACGCCGCCGATGTCGCGCATCATCTGGAGCATCGGCGGCAGCGCGCCCGCGAGCCCCTGGAGGAAGCCGGCGGTCGCGGACTTGCCGTTGCCGTTGGCTCCCGGGTCCCACACGACCACCTTGTCGAACTTGATGTTCGCGATGGCGCTCGACGCGGTGTCGGCGAGGTGGTCGAGGTGCTCGAGCATCAGCATCTGGAAGGCGGCCTGCGCATCGCCGCACGCCTTCACGATCTCCGCGAAGCCCTGGCCCTTCTTCTGGAGGATCTCGTACTGGCCGCGCGCCTCCGCCTCGAGTCTGGCGAAGATCGCGGCCGCCTCGCCCTGCGCCTCGATCCGCCGCCGCTCGGCGTCGGCCTCGGCGTCGACGATGACCTTCGACTTCTGCGCCTTGGCGAGCGCGACCAGCTCGGCGTTCTTCTCCGCCTCGATCTTCGCCTCCTGCGCCTTGGCCGCCTCGGTCTGCGCCTCGTACTGCGCCTTCAGGACCTCGGCCTCCGCGACGCGCCGGCTTGTCTCGCCGCGCTGGTACGCGGTTGCCTGCTCGGTCGCGAGGTCCGCGTTCGTGCGGGCGATCGCCGCCTGCGCGTCGTTCTCGCCCTTGACCGCGAGCGAGTTGGCCTCCGCCACCCGGATGCGCTTCTCGCGCTCGGCGTCGGCGACCTGCGCGTCGCGCTCGAACCCCGCGCGCTGCTCGCCGACCCTCGCGTCCTTGTCGAGGCTCGCGACGCGGATCGTGCGCTCCTTCTCCGCGTCCTTCGTCCCGATGTCGCGCTCCTTCTGCGCGACCGCCACCTGGATGTCCTTCTCCCGGTTGGCCTCCGCGACCCCGACGGAGCCCTTCTTCGTCTGCTCGGCGACGTCGATCGTCGCCTGCTGGATCGCGGTCGCGGCGGCCTTGCGGCCGATCGCCTCGATGTAGCCCGAGTCGTCGGTGATGTCCGTGATGTTGACGTTGATCAGGACGAGGCCGACCTTGCGGAGTTCCGGCTCGAGTGACTTCTGGATGGCCGAGAGGAAGGCCTCGCGGTCCCGGTTGATGTCCTCGATCCGCATCGACGCGATCACCTGGCGCAGCTGGCCGAAGATGATGTCGCGCGCCTGCGCCATGATGTCTCCGGGCGCGAGGTTCAGGAGGCGCATCGCGGCGTTCTGCATGATCGTCGGCTCGGTGCCGATCGCGACCGTGAAGACCGAGGGCACGTTGACGCGGATGTTCTCGAGCGAGAGCGCGCCCTTGAGCGGGATCTCGATCTGGATCGGCTCGAGGTCCAGGTACGCGTAGTCCTGGAAGACCGGCCAGATGAAAGCCGCGCCGCCGTGGATGCACCTCGACGGCTGCTGCCCGATCACCTTGCCGTAGACGACGAGGACCTTGTTCGACGGGCACCGCCGGTACCGCTTGATCAGGAGCAGCAGGAAGCTGAACGACAGGACCGCGATGAAGAGGATGAGCAGGACCGTGGGATCCCAGCTTTGCGCGAACATGATCTTGCCTCCCTAGCTCCGTGCGACCTTCAACAAGTCTTCGCCCTCGACCGTCTCGACCGTCACCTGTGTCCCCGTCTCGAGGGTCTCGCCCTCGGTGATCGCGGGGAACTCCATCGACCGCCCCTGCACTTCGACCGTCACCTTGCCGCGGCCGGCCCGCGCGCCGGGCACGCGCAGATAGACCGTCGCGCTTGCGCCGACCGCGTTGCGCACGTTGATCGTGCCGGACGCCTGGAGGCGCGAGAGCCCGCGCATGACCCACGCGACGAGGAACATGCTCGCGAGGCCCGCCCCCGCCGACACGCCGATGCGCCCGGCCGCGCCGAGCCCGCGGTCGATCGTGATCAGCCCGACGAGGCCGAAGACCCCGGCAAACGCCGACAGCGCCTTGAACGAGAGGATCCCGAAGAAGAGGTTGCCGTGCCCCTCGGTCCCGCCCTCACCGTGGAGGTCGCCGTGGCCCGCGTCGACATCGTGGTCGGCCCCGACGCCGAGGAGCTGGAGGACCAGCTGGATCCCGACCAGCGTGCCGCCGACGATGGCGCAGTACTTGTAGATCGCGTACTCCACCGGCTCCTCCCTGGCGCCTCGCGCCCGGGCCATTGTCCGTTTCGGGCCCCTTGCCGCGCAAGGGCTTCTAGGGCTACCGCCCCCGAGCCCCCTCTATTCGCACCATTCCCGCGGAGAACGCGAACCTGACCGGCAGGAACCGCTCGATCAGCGCCGCGTTCGTCCGCGCGTGCGACGAGAGCGGCATCGTCCGGAACGCGCCGCCCGCGAGCGCGAGGTACACAAGCAGCTGGTCCGCGAGGTGCTCGCCCACGGGGACGTCCGCGGCGAGGTAGCGCTCCATCTCCGCGAGCGCGCGCTGCGCGACCCGCTCCGCAGGGACCCCCCTCGCGCCGAAGCCGGTCACGAGCTCCGACGCGTGCTCCGCCTCGACGTGCAGCAGGAGCGCGTTGCCCGGGCCGGCCGACTCGACCGGCCGCGCTTCGGCATCCTCCCACCCGACGGCGCGCAGCTCACGCTCCGCGATCGCGAGGGGGAGGCTCGAGACGAGCGCCTCCGCGCGGCGCCGCACGATCCGGCCCCGTTCCATGAGAAGGAGGGGGGCGAGGGGGGAGGGAACGATCTCCGCGCGGATCTCGCCGCCGCCGGCGGGAAAGAACCCGTGGCGCACGAGATCGACGCGCACCCTGGCCCCCATGCGCGCGAGCGCCGGCACGAGCACGCGGGCGAGGAAGTCGAACGGCGGCGCGAGCGGGTTGTGCGTGCCGCCGAAGAGCGTGAGCCGTGACGGCGCCTTCGCGAGGAGCAGCGCGGGCAGGACGGTCTCGAGCACGAGCGTCGCGCTGCCGGCGGAGCCGACGTCGAACGAGTGCGTGCCCGCCCCTACGCCCCGGGGCTCGAAGTCGAGCGTCGCGTTCCGGAGACGCGCGCCCTCGACCCGGGCGTCGCCGATCCGGGCCGCCGCCTCGACGGCCGTCAGGTGCTGGCGGAGGAGTCCCGGCCGCTCCCGCCGCGCCCGGATGTTCACGAGATGGAACGGTCGCCCCGTGACCAGCGAAAGCCCGAGCGCCGTGCGGACGATCTGCCCGCCTCCCTCGCCTTCGGCGCCATCGATCCGGAGCGGCTCCACCTCCCCGATGATCGTAGGGACGTCCCCGCGCGCCGGCGACCCTGCAACCGCCGGCGCCGGAAGGTATAAAGGAAGGCGTGCGGGCACGGGTTCTTCTTCTTGCGGGCCTCGTCGCGGGGTGCGGAGGCGGGGGGGGCGGGGGGGGCGCCGGTCCGACTGCCCTCGCGGTCATCCAGACGGTTCCCGTGAACGGCTCCGACGACCTCGCTCCGGGGACCGGGATCTCGGTCACGTTCTCCGCGGGCCTCGACATCTCCACGCTGACAACGACCACGCTCGTCCTCTCCCGCTCCGACGGGAGCCTTGTCCCCGCGGCGATCGTCACGACGCCCGCGAACCCCCGGAACGTGCGGGTCGAGCCCAACCAGGATCTCGATCCCGACACGCGCTACCGCCTCGTCATCAAGGGCTCGATCCGCTCGGCGGATGGCGTGCCCCTCGGCGCCGACACGGAGATCTGCTTCTTCACGACCGGCCCGGTGCCCGCGGTCCGCGAGGACCAGGTCCTCGACCTCGGCGACCGGTTGAACGTCCCGCGCTACCTCGCGCAGGTCGTGCGCGTCGGAAGCCGCGTGTTCGTCATCGGAGGCCACCGGAGCCCGACCGCGGCGACCGACACGGTCGAGGAGTGGGACTTCGCGACGCGCAGCTTCACGCTGCTGCCCGCGAAGCTCCTCGGCCCCCGCGCGGAGTTCACCGCGACGGTCCTCTCCGACGGACGCATCCTCGTCGTCGGCGGCGTGGCCGCGCCGGGCGGGCCGCCGCTCTCGACCGTCGAGACGTACAGTCCCTCGACGGGTTCCTCCCCCGGGCCCCCTCTGCTCGAGGCGCGTCGCTGGCACGCCGCGAGCCGTTTCCGCAGCGGCGTCCTCGTGTCCGGCGGCTTCGGGAGCGCGGGCGATGCGCTCGACACGCTCGAGTTCCTCGAGAACGGGTCGTGGCACGCCCACACCGGCCACCTTGCCCAGCCTACCGCGCAGCACCTCCAGTTCTCGAGCGGCTTCGACGACGTGTACGTGTCGGTGGGCAACCTCGGTCAGGTCGCCGCGCGGGTGGATAGCATCGGCGTGACGCACCTGTTCGAGGGCGACGCGCGGTTCCGGAGCCAAGGCGTCGTGACGAGCGACGGCCGCGTGATGATCGTCGCGGGCGACACGCGCAGCGTCGTGATCCACGACTTCCCCGCGGAGATGTCGTGGCTCGGCGGCGATCTGCTCTTCGACCGGCGCGGCGCCTATAGCCTCACGGCGTGGGGATCGTCGGGTCGCGTGTACCTCGCCGCGGGCGGTTTCCAGATCTCCGCGGGCGGCCGTGCGATCCGGTCGCTGGAGCTCATCGAGTACGTCCAGAACGCCGGCGGACGCCCGGACGCGATCGTCTACACGGTCACCGCGTCGGAGTTGCCCGCCACGATGGCGGGACACGTCGGCTTCAACGACATCACGGGGGCGTCCGTACTCGCCGGCGGCATCGGCGACGGCGTCGGCGACCACTCCCGCCGCGTCGTGATGATCCTTGACGACCGCACGACCCCGCCCGTGACGTGCAAGTGAAGCGGGCATGGCTGCTGGCCGCCGTCGGGCTGGCCGCCTGCCAGAGCCCGGCCGTGCGCCGCGACCCCGGCGAGCCCCTGCGCTTCGCGAACGACGCGCTCTTGGGCTACGACAAGGAGCGGCCGGTCCCGCTCTCCTCCCTTGTCGACGGTTGGAGGCTCTACGAGGGAGAAGGCGAGCTGACCGGCGTGCCGCGCGAGGCGTTCGCCCGCCTCTTCGCGGTTCGCGGCGACGAGGCGCGCATCCTCTACCGGACCACGTCGCTTGCGGGCTACGTCCGGATCGAGACGGCCGAGCAGGCCCTTGAGATGGTCCGGCTCTTCTCCAGCGTCGACACCGGCTACCTCTTCGAGGACTTCGGCGAGGTCGAGATCCGGATGGCGAAGGGGGAGCCTGAGCTCGGCGAGATCACGGAGGAGGAGTACCGGAGGTTGCGCATCTCCGAGCCCTCCGTGACCAGGCACGGCGCTTCGTTCGTCATCACGCGTTGCCTTGCCGACGAGCAACACCATGCTTGGCGGGTGCGCGAGCTGGTCCACGAGGACGGCAGCTACCGGCTGACCGACCGGGCGCTTGTCGCCGAGGTCGTGGACATCACGCTGCCCGGGTACTGGTAACGCGGATCACTCCCCCCTTCCGACCAGCCGGAGCCGCGGCGTCCCGCCCGTCATGTGCACGGTGGCGCGGATCGAGCACGGTCCTTCGGGCGGCGCCTCGCCGTCGATCGCGTACGCCACGGGCCAGCCGGCGATGCGGAAGCCGGGGCCTGGCTCCACGGCGCCCGCGGCGACGATCCGCATGCGCACCGCCCGCGCGCCGCCCTTCCGGACCGCGGGGGCGAGGGCCGCGAGATCGAGCGTGCGGTCGCGCGCGGGCGTGATGCGGACGAGACGCGTGCCCAGCTCGACCTCGACATGGCGGACGCCGTCCAGGCGTCCCACGGCGTTCTTCACGCCGTCCACTCACGCGAGTCACTTCAGCTTGTCGAGGCTCAGGACCACCGTCGAGAGGCCGGACGCGCCCGCCGTCCGCACCGACGGCTCGGCCACGGCGTGCGTCGCGCAGCCCGCGACGAGGAGCAGGAGGACTCGCACGGCACGAAGGTTAGCACCACCTCCCCCCGTGCCCCCCTCCATCCCGTGGCGCGGCGCGTGCCTCCGTGCCTAGGGTGTGTCCGAGTAGCCGTCCTGGATTCGGCTGGCCTCGGTCCTGACGGCCGGCTTCTCAGACACACCCTACAATGGTGCGCGAAGGAGGAGCGTGCATGCGGTACCAGGGAATCGTGCTCATCTTTGTCCTTGTGTCCTTTGGCCTCGTGAGGGGCCAGGACGGCTGCGACGACTACGACACGCCGATGTGGTCGCTCGAACAGGTCGAGAACATGGTCAAGCCGATCGCGCTCTACCCGGACCCGCTGCTCGCGGCCGTGCTCGACGCGTGCACGCACGCGGGCGCGATCGTCACGGCGTCGGACTACCTGAACCAGCCCGAGTCGACCCGCGGCGCTCCGGATCCGAAGTGGCCCGCGTCGATCACGCTGCTGGTCAAGTACCCGAGCGTGATCGCGATGCTCGACGGCCAGCTCGCGTGGGCGACGCGCCTCGGCAACACGTTCCAGTCGCAGCCGAAAACCGTCCACGACGCGGTCAACTCGGTCCGCCAGCAGGCGCAGACCGCGGGCAACCTCGAGTCGAACCAGTACCAGAACGTCACGAACGACGGCGGCATATTCGGCATCGCGGCGGAGAACCCCGACCAGTATTGGGTGCCCTACTACGACCCCGCCGAGATCTACTACCCCGGCTACGCGTACGCTTGGCGGCGCGGCTTCGTGCAGGGCTACTACTGGCAGGGCCGGCCGATGCCGTACCACCCGTACGCGCACCCGTACCACCCGGCGTACAACGCCGCGTACAGCTCCGCGTACAACTGGGGCGGGTGTCACCCGACGTACCACCAGCAGACGATCAACTACGGCGGGATGGGCCTCGACCGCGGGTTCGAGGGCGGCGGCGGGTTCCGCGGCGGATTCCGCCGCTAGAGATCCCGCAGCCGCGGGTACTTGAACCGCATCGCGTCCTGGAACCAGCGCGGGTACTCGCGCCAGTGCGCGGCGAGAACCTCGGTGTCCTCGCGGTCCGCTTCCACGAGGAACCTCCCCTCCTCGGGCGCGGGCACGACGAGCGGCACCTTCACCCATTCGCCGCGGTTCGCGACGATCTTCCACGCGCGCACGTCGTCGGTCGTCTCCTCGTCCGTGTACCGCTCCGCAACCTCGAGCCCCAAGACCGGCTGGAAGAGGTACGCGCTGAGCGCCGCGAGGTCGCTCGGGAACGCCGCGAACGGCTCCTCGAAGCTCTCCGCGAAGACGAAGAGCCCCTTCCGCAGCTCCTCGTACACCTGCGGCCGCGCCACGTAGGCGAAGAGCCCGAGCTGCTCGTGCTCGAGGCACTGCGGCAGGTTCTCGCGGTCGGTGCCGGTGAGCTCGAGGCGAAGGTCGTAGCGCCAGACGGTGACCGGGAAGCTGTCGGGCGCTTCGGGAACGGGCAGCATCTCCCTCGGTTCCGGGTCTTGAGGGGGTGCGGGGGCAGGGAGCACGGGCGTGGCGCGGCGGCGTTCGAGGACGCCGATCCAGCCGAGGTTCAGCGCGTTGACGGTCGCGTGCGCGAGCGCGCAGGGCCACACGGAGCCGGTGCGTTCCCGAAGGGCGCCGAGAAGGAGCCCCGCGAAGAAGGCGAAGACCGGGTACCCGGCGAGCGCCCGCACGGGGATCACGTGGCAGATCCCGAAGAAGACCGACGTGCCGACGAGGCCCAGCGGCCAGAGCGCGCCGCGGAAGCACATCTCCTCCGCGACGCCGGAGACGATCGCGAGCCAGAGCGCCTCGCCCGTCCCGATCGGCCCGAAGAACGCGCCGAGGAGACGCGTCGCCTCGCGCAGTCGCGCGGAGAGCCGGTGCGCGATGTGGCAGAGCGCGACGATCCCGAGGCCGAGCGCGATCCCCTCCCCGAGGCCCCTCCCCTTCGGGGGCTCCTCTCCGAAGAGAGGCACATCGAAGATCCACGCGCCGACCGACGACAGCAGCGCGACGACCGCGTAGAACGCGGTCGCCAGCCGCGTGATCCTGCCTACCGCCGCATCGACCATACGACGGGGTCGCTCCCCGCCTGGACGCGCTCGAATTCGTCGCGCGCCCGGATGCCCCTGTACCCCTCCATGACGATCGTCTGCCCGCAGACGCCGCCGAGCGTGTTGCCGGGGCCGGGCAGCGCAAGCAGGTCGGGCGCGTGCTCGCGCAGCGCCACGCGGACGGACGTCGTGAACCCGAAGGGCGTCGTGAGCTGCGGCCCGAGCGTGTACGCCGCGAGCTCGGCGGGATCGGTGGACCAGGGCATGAACCGCGCGCCGCGGCCGTCGACGAGCGTCGTTCGCGGCGCGGCCCAACCGAGCCGTGCGAGCCCCTGCGCCTTCCGCGAGACCTCCGCGACGAGCGGCGTGTGATAGGGGCCGTGGTGCTTCAGCCGGTAGGGGTAGAGCTGCGGGCCCATCTCGACCGGCGGCAGCCGTTCGAGCAGGTGCGCGACGCCCTTCTCCGTGCCCGCGAGCACCGCGTACCCCCCGAGGTCGATCGAGCGGAACGCCTCCCCCGGCGCCGCGGCGAGCGCCTCCGCGACGCGCGTCGTGAGCTTCGCGTCGATCCGCCACTGGTCGTCGATCAGCGGGTAGAGGATCTGCCCGCCCTCCGCGTGCTCCATCTGGAGGATCGAGACCTCCTGCACGAGCCGGAAGCCGTCGCCGAACGAGAGCGCGCCCGAGGCCGCGAGCGCCGTGTACCAGCCGAGCGAGTTCCCGCCCACGCAAGCGATCTCGTGCTCGCGCGCGGCCTGCGCGGCGTCGAGCATCGAGTGGACGTAGATGAGCGCCGAGCCGTTGTCCGGCCGCAGGTGCGCGTCGCCGTCCCAGCGCGCGCGGTCGAGCTCGAGGATTGACGGCAAGCCGTACTCCGCGCGCAGCGCCTCGGCTTCGGCGACGAAGGGGTGGTCCTCCGGCAGCAGCTTCATCGTCCGCTTCGTGTACGCGCCGCGGCCGGGGCAGAAGAGCGCCGCGCGTTTCATCGGGGGGGCCTCGGGGGCCTCACGACGCGACCTCACGCACCGCGGCGACGATCTCGTCCTCCTGCACGAGCACCGTGCGCGCGGGCGGGCCGAGCGGGACATAGGAGTCCGCTGCGCGCACCGAGCGGAGCTTCGCGCGGCATCCGGTCTCCGCGAGGTGCGCGACCACCGCCTCGGCGATCCCGCCGCCGGTCGTCCGGCACTCGTCCACGACGGTCACGCTCCTCGCGTCCGCGGCCTCCTCGCGGATCCGCGCGAACGGGAGCGGGCTCAGCCAGCGCACGTCGAGGACGCGGCACTTGATCCCGTGCTGCCGCTCGAGCGTCCGCGCCGCCCTGAGCGAGAGCCGGAACCCGTTCGCGTACGACACGAGCAGATGGTTCCCCTCCCCGATGAGCCCCACCTCTCCCGGCAAGAACGCCGTTCCCGGCGGCGGGTAGTCGGAAAGCCAGAGCCCGTCGCCGTCCTCGTAGAGGTCCTTCTCGTGGTAGAGCGCGATCGGCTCGAGGAAGACCACGACCCTCCCGCACTCGCGCGCGATCGCGAGGCACCCGCGCAGGATCCGCGCCGCGTCGGCGCCGCGCGCGGGCACCGCGATCATGAGCCCCGGGATGTCGCGGATGCCGCCGATCGAGTTGTCGTTGTGGAAGTGCCCGCCGAACCCCTTCTGGTAGGCGAGGCCCGCGAGCCGCACGACCATCGGGTTGGTGAACTGGCCGTTCGAGAAGAACGAGAGAGAGCACGCCTCGCCCCGAATCTGGTCCACCGCGTTGTGGAGGTAGGCGAGGTACTGGATCTCGGGCACGGGCAGCATGCCCACGTGCGCGAGCCCCTGCGCGACGCCCAGGATCGACGTCTCGTCGAGCTGCGTGTCGAAGGCGCGCGCGATCCCGAACCGCTTCTGGAGCCCCGCGGTGACGTAGTACACGCCGCCCTTCTTCCCGACGTCCTCACCGAAGACGAGCATCTCCTTCCGGCGCGCCATCTCGTCCGCGAGCGCGGCGTTGATGTGCGACGCGAGCGTGCGCTTCATCGGGTTCTTCGCGCGCTCGGGGAGGTCCTCGCCCCACACCGCGCGGCGCTCGTCGGCGGAGGGCGTTCCCTCGGCCGCAGCGCGGCAGCGCGGCTCGTCGTAGGGCGCGAGCGGGCGCATGACCTCCTCGCGCGTGGAGAGGTGGGGGCGTCGGGGTGCTTCCTCGGCCGCCGCGGCGACGCGCGCGCGGGTGTCCTGGACGATCGCGCGCAGCTCCTCGGGCGCCGCCGCGCCGGTCTCGAAGAGCCGGCGGGCGTTGCGGAGGAGCGGGTCGTGCGCCTCGTCCGCCTCGATCTCCGCCTGCGTGCGGTAGGCCGTCTCGATGTCGGTGCCCGCGTGCCCCCAGAGGCGGACGCAGGCGAGGCGGAGGAAGACGGGCGCGCGCGACTCGCGGCAGAGGTCGATCGCGGCCGCGGTCGCGTCGAAGATCCCGTCGATCTCCCCCTCGGCCTCCACATACTGGAGGTGGGGGAGCGCGCCGAAGCTCTCGCGGATCCAGCGGCGCGGCGTCTCGACCGAGATGCCGATGCCGTTGTCCTCGCAGACGAAGAGGATGGGGACCGGGGCCCCGCGGCGGTGGGCGTACCGCGCGGCGTGGATGCCGCTGAGCGCGGTCGCGTGGTTCGCGGAGGCGTCGCCGAACGTACAGCACACGATCGCGTCCGGAGGCAGACCCGGCTCGACGCCGATCCGCCGCGCGCGGGCGAGCGCGAAGGCGGTGCCCGTCGCCTTCGGCAGGTGGGACGCGATCGTGCTCGTCTGCGGCGGCACCCAGAGCGGGCGGCTCCCCCAGACCTTGTGCCGTCCCTCCGCGATCGGATCCTCCTTCGATGCGCAGATCGAGAGGAGCGTGTCGAAGAGCGGCGTCGAGCCGGGGAGCTTGCGCGCCCGCGCCATCATGAGCGCGCCGGCGCGATAGTGGAGGAAGCACGGGTCCTCGATCCGCAGCAGCGCGCCGAGGCAGGCGTTCTGCTCGTGGCCGGCGCTCGAGATCGTGTAGAACCCGACGTTCCTGAGCTTCAGCTTCCGCGCGACGACGTCGATCGCCCGGGAGAGGACCTGGTCCTCGAAGAGCGCGACCGCGTCGCGCGCGAGGAGCCGCCCGCCCGGCCGCAGCGGCGCGTCGGGGGGGAGGCGCGGCGCCGCCGCGGCGCCCTCGAGGTAGGCATCGAGGTTCCTCTCGACGATCGCGATGCGGTCGGACGAAATCGGGGCCTCCGCGCAAGAGCATCCCCCGGACCGGCGCCGCCGCCAAGAAAGCCGGAGGGCGGTGCCGGGTACGGATCGCCGGGATCGGGGCCGCGGGCGGGCGACGTGCCGGGGGAACCTCTAGCCGCGCGACTCGAGCACGTAGCCGCTGATGCCGCCGCAGCCGACGAGGCAGCAGACCGCGAGCAGGTGGCCGTGGCCGGCGATGAGGATCGCGTCCGGCGCGAGCCAGCCGGAGGGGTCCCACCCGAACCGCCGCATCAGGAACGCGGCGCCGTACGCGAGCGGCAGGAGCATCACCCCCTTGAGCAGCCCGCCGTCCGTCCGCTGGATGAAGTACCCCGCGAACGCCGCGAACAGGAACTCGAGCAGGAAGGAGTGCCAGTAGAACCCGATCCGGGTCACGACGACGGTGATCGCGATCGCGACCACCATCGCGAGCACGCCGGCGAGCGCGCCCGTGATCCCCTTCTTCGCCTCGCGCACGCTGCCGCCGCGAAGCGCGGTGCGTTCGCGCGCCACGAACTCCTGGCGGAGCTTGAGGCCCGGGTCCATGTCTTCCTCATCGGCATGCTCCGGGCCGTGAAGAGGGGGGGCGCGGGGGGGAGGCGTGTCCCCGTTTGGGACGGCCCCGCATGGGCGGCGCTGCGCGCGGCTCGGCGAGGCAGGCCCCCGAGGCCCCCTCCTGTTCCTACTCCTTTTCCCTGGGCGGACGCCAGCCGTCCACGACCTTCTTCGCGAACTCCTCGACCTTTGCCCCCAGCTCCTTCCCGGTCAGCCCGAAGGCCTTCGCGACGGGCATCCGGTCGTCCTTGCCCGTGTAGTGCGCGGTCACGTAGTCGAGGAGGCGATCGCGGTACTTCCCGCCGTCCGCCCAGTAGAGGCAGTGGCAGGTGGCAGCGGACTGCTCGTAGAAGAGGCGGATCTCCACAAAGGGCTGCGGTGTCATCCCCCAACGCCTCTTCGCGGTCGCGAAGATCCCCTCCTTCGCGAGGCCCGCGCCGTGGAAGTCGGCGGCCGAGAGGGAGTAGACCTTTTCCCAGTCGATGAGCTTCTGTTCCTTCGAGAGCGCCGCGACGACGTCGATGCTGTTCGCGTGCGGGTTGAAGTGGGACCAGACGAACCGGTCGAGGTCGTAGCGCCCCTCCTCGATGAACGTCGCGAACCCCTCGACGACCCAGTAGCCGGGCGCGGGCTTGCGGTCCGCCTCCACGACCGTGTCGCGCGCGTGCCAGCGCGGGTTGCGCCGCTCGATCCAATGGTGGGTCAGCTCGTGGATGAACACGTCGCGCACGGCGCGGGTCGAGTCGACGCGCTCGGGCAGGAAGAAGCGGGAGACGTTCTCGCCGGACGTGTAGAACCCGCCGGTCATCGCGAGGAACGGGTTGGGCCGGCCCGCGTAGTTCACGTACTCGTCCCTCGACTCGTAGAAGTAGATGCGGAGGGGCTCGCTGTCGTCCCGCCTCGGCGAGTCGGTCTCGAACATCTTCGCGAGCGCGCGGCAGGTGATCTTCGCGGCCCGGATGCACATGCCGAGGAGCCCGGTGCGGTCCTCGATCGGCGTGATGAAGACGATCTCGGCGCCCTCCTCGCGCGTCTCGACCCCGTTCAGGTCCTTCCGCCAGATGGTGCGGGCGCGGTCCATGTCGGGGTGGCGCCGGTTGAGCGCGCGCACGCCGCCGGGCAGCACGTCCACGCGCCAGTCGAGCCAGATGCGCCGGAGGCTCTCCGGCGAGGGCTTCGGCTCCTTGGACTGGCCGAACGGGGGACTCTCCGGCGCCACCTCCGCGAGGAGGGCGAGGGCGGCTTGGTGCTTCGAATCGACGAGCAGAGCCTGGCGCAGCAGCTCGAGGCCGCGATCGTGATGCTCCTCCGGGGCCTTGAGAGAGGCCTGCGCCCGCTCGAAGAGGGTCCCGGCGTGGATCTCGCGCTGCTCGAGCGCGGCCCCCGAGGCCCCCTCCTTTTTTTCCGCGGCGAGGAGGCGCTTCTCCCATTCCGCGGCTTCCTTCCACGAGAGGCCCGCGCGGGCGGCGCGCTCGAGCGTCGTGCGCGCCTGGTCCACCGCGCCCGCCGCGACGAGTTCGGGGAAGAGCCGCCGGGCCTCGACGACGAGCTTCTCGTTCGCAATCGCCCGGCAAGCCTTGACGTGCGCCTCGACGTCGAGCGGGGCGAGCGGCAGGAGGGCGTCGCTCTCCCAGAGGAGCACGTCGGCGAGCGGGGTGGGCTGGCCGTCGACGGCGAGCGCCGTCTCGCCCTTCGTGACCGATCCCGCGAGGATCGTGCCGTCGCGGAGGACCACCGTGTCCGCCGCGGCGAGCGCCGTGGCGGCAAGAATCGCAAGCATCCTCATCGGATCTCCTCCGGCGCGAGCGCGACGACCGACTTGCCGTCCGCGGGGACGAGGAGCAGGAGGGCGCCGCGCGCGGGCACGGCGTGGAAGCGGAGCCCCTTCTGGAGCGGTGCGCCCTCCGGACGCTCGCTTGCATGCCAGAGGACCAAGTTGCCGAACGGCTCGCCGCACCAGTTGCCGTAGCACTGGCTCGATTCCCCGAGCCACACGGGCGCGACGACGGTCTCGAGGAGCTCGGGCCGGTCCTTCGCCGTGACGAGCGGCCGGCGCGGATCCTTGGCGTTGAGCGTGAGGAAGCACCACGCGCGCGGCTCCTCCGTGACCGCGAGGAGCGTGTAGTTGCCCGCCGCCGGCTCGGTCAGGAGGTGCTCCGTGCGGGCAAGCGCGAGCGCGAGCTTCTCGTCGGCCAGCTTCCGCGACAGGACCGCCCACGTGCGCGCGCCCTCGGGCGGCAGCCGGACCGCCGCGATATCGCGGCCGACGACCACCCGGCCGCCGCCGCCCTCGGCCTTGTCGCTCACGGACACGACGGCCGCTTCCGCGCCGTCCTTGCGGGCGTACGCCGCGAGCTCAAGGCCGCCGCCGCGGCCGCGCCGCAGCGCGTAGACATGGCCGTCGCGCACCGCGGGCTCGCCCGTGAACGCGCCCTCGGTCCTCCACGCGGGTGTCGCGAGCCCGACGCGGAGGCCCAGCAGCGCGTCCGGCGTGGTCGCGTAGATCTCGCCGTCGATGATGCGCGGCGCGGAGACGTCCGCGCCCGCGTCGTAGGTCCACTCCCGCACGAGCTGGCGCCGGGCGAGCCGGAACTGGACGAGCCGCCGCCCTTCCTCGACGAGGAACGCGCACCCCGCGAACGCCGCCGGTTGGCCGGGCGCCTTCGCCTCGATTCGCGCAAAAGCCCCTCTCTCGATGTCGATCGCGACCAGATCGCTGCCGTCCACGACGAAGGCGACGCCGTCCCACACCACCGGCGGGAACGCGATCAAGGCCTTCGCCCGGTACGTCCACGCGAACCGGCCGAACGACTCCGGCGGGTCGGCACGGCTCATGCCGTTCCCGGAGGCGGGGCCGCGGGCGTGGCTCCACCGCGTCTCCGGCGCGATGCTCCCGTCGTCCGCCGGCGCGGCGGCGGCGAGAAGGAGGATCGCGGTCGCCGCGTGTCGCATGGACAGGGCGCCCATGATAAGGGCGGCTGGCGAAGGATCTTGCAGGAGCGCCGGGCCGTGCGAGGCTTGATCCCGGATGCCCCCCTCGAAGGTCGTCCTCGCCGAGCCCCGCGGCTTCTGCGCCGGCGTGGACCGGGCGATCGAGATCGTGGAGCGGGCGATCGAGAAGTTCGGCGCGCCGATCTACGTCCGGCACGAGATCGTCCACAACCGCCACGTCGTGGAGAAGCTCCGGCAGAAGGGCGCGGTCTTCGTCGAGGAGCTGCGGGACGTCCCGCGAGGGGCGGTCGTGGTCTTCAGCGCCCACGGCGTGAGCCGCGCGGTCGTGGAGGAGGCGAGCGAGCGCCGGCTCCGCGCGATCGACGCCACCTGCCCCCTCGTGACGAAGGTCCACCGCGAGGCGGACTCGATGGTCCACCGCGGCCGCCACATCGTGCTGATCGGCCACGCCGGCCACCCGGAGGTCGAGGGAACCCTCGGCCAGGTGCCGAAGGGCACGATGACGCTCGTGGAGACGGTCGAGGACGTGGAGCGACTCGCCCTCGACCCCGAAGCCGAGATCTCCTACGTCACGCAGACGACCCTCTCGATGGACGACACCGCACAGATCGTCGTTGCGCTCCGGCGCAAGTACCCGTCGATCGAGGAGCCGAAGCAGGAGGACATCTGCTACGCAACCCAGAACCGCCAGAACGCGGTGAAGGCGCTGGTCGAGAAATGCGACGTGATCCTCGTCCTCGGCGCGCCGAACTCGTCCAACTCGAACCGGCTCGTCGAGGTCGCCCGCCAGGCCGGCTGCCGCTCCTACCTGTTGCAAACGGCCAAGGATCTAAACCCCAAGTGGATCGAAGGCGCCCGCGCCGTCGGCGTGACCGCAGGGGCGTCGGCGCCGGAGGAGCTCGTGCGCGAGCTCCTCTCGGCCTTGGAGGCGAAGGGGGCGCGGGGGATCGAGACCTTGAAGGTCGCCGAGGAGCGCGTGCAGTTCTCCCTCCCGCGGGAGCTCGCGGGGCCGTAGATCCGGGATCCGGCTAGTACTACAGCGCTACATTCGACGTAAGGACCAAGGCGGTGCGAGAAGCCGATCCCGAAGGGACGCCGCTCCATGCGGCTGCGGAGCGGCCGCATGGCGGCGCCAGCGAGGCGCGACGCCGACCTGGGTCAACGGAGAGACCCAGCGA
>Ga0187892_10001377_pt1 | contig 55881 bp, 36 predicted proteins | sample MA1701073metaG_FD_139345 | JGI IMG/M metagenome (GOLD analysis project Ga0187892, IMG submission 139345) | Bio-ooze microbial communities from a basaltic lava cave in the Kipuka Kanohina Cave System on the Island of Hawaii, USA - MA170107-3 metaG ...
GCGTCGCCTTGACGTCATTACCTAAGGCAGGAGCCGGATGCGTTAGTAGCGCACGTCCGGATCTGTGGAGGGGGTGGCCAGCAATGGTCATTCCTACTCCGACCATCAGGCGGCAAAGCCGTATCGCCAGTAGCGCATGACTTTTGAGGGAAGGCCTCTTTCAACCTCAAGGCAAGTCCCCATTGGATCCTTTAGGCTCCCGGTACCAGCGTGGACCAGACGCGTATTCTCTATCAGTCGGCCTGAGCCGGGTGAGCGCGCGTTTGGGATCAATATGAGAGCACGCTACGTGGATGGCGTTTATCAGAGCCGTGGGCGCGACATAGGAATTAAGAAATGATGGACTGACCACGGAAGCAACTATATGACTATCACAGTAGCGCGCTATCGGTGTCGTGTCGCTGTCAGTAATCCCAAAGGTCGGCACGCCCTGTTTTTTGGCGCGCAGTGCCGCCTCGACCGTATCCTTCAAACATTGTCCGAAGCTGATGGCCACGAGTACATCTTTCGGGGTCAAGACTTTGACCTTGTGTTGCAGGGTTCCCGTGCTTCCCGTCGGTGCCTCAGCATCGAACCCAAGCGCCGACAATCCGTAAGCCAGGTAAATGGCCAACGCAGCAGCGAAGTCTAATCCAACAACCAGAACGCGGCGTGAGCGCTTGATCAGTCTGGCCAATTCTATGATCCGCTGTCTATCCAGATCCGACTTCAATGTATTTATGTTGTCGAGCGCTTTCTCCAACGCGTGATCGATATGATCGGCGACACTGCGCTTCTCTCGGGTGGCTGCTCGCAACACTGTATAGGGCGTGATACGCGTGACGAAGTGCTGACGAAGGTCTGCTGAGAAATCAGAATAACTTTGGTAACCCAGCACTTGAGTGGCTCGGAGTATCGTCGTCGCATCTACGCGATAACGTTTAGCCAGTTCACGAGACGAGAGGAAACAAGTCTCATCTGCTGAGTCAAGGATGGCTCGGACCAGCTGTCGGCGGCGCGGATTGAGCCGGGTTTGTGACTCGGCCAAACGGGTTTCCAGCACTGATACCTTGCCATCGGTGTGGTCGGAACCCTCAGCTATGCGCCTTGCCTTTTTGGGCGGGTTGGACTTGCTCATCTCATCTCTCCCCAAAATGCTTCGTGTGATTCTACTCCAATGTCTGGATTCGACCGCAGTTCATCTCAGCGTAATCACCCCCTGTTTCCATATGCCGGCAGCCGGCCCAACCGTCAACACGAATTTTCGGACGGAAGGAAGATAGCAAATCGGGGTTCGACAGACAAGACGCAACACAGCATGTGCAGCATTATTGACTTTGTGCAGCACTTGCGGTATATGGATGTCAGTTTCAAAGCAAAGTCTCCCCGAAAATCGAGAATGTCCCTATGAATTTCCAACGACGAGTTCGTTTGATCACCTTGCTGTTTTTAGTGGCCGTTGCCATCCACCCGGTGTACGGGCAGGAAGCACCGCTCAACGGATTTGATGACTACGTCAACAAATCGCTTCGCGACTGGGAAGTGCCGGGCCTGGCAGTCGCGATTGTAAAAGACGATCGGATCGTGCTGGCAAAAGGCTACGGTGTGAGAAAGCACGGCGACGCGGCGCCGGTCAACGAGCGTACGCTGTTCGCGATCGGCTCGTCATCGAAAGCGTTCACCGCTGCGACGGTAGCAATGCTCGTCGATGAAGGTAAGCTCAAGTGGGACGACCCGGTCACGAAGTATCTTCCGGGATTCGAGCTTTACGATCCCTATGTTACCCGCGAGCTGAAGGTGCGTGATCTGCTGTCGCACCGAAGCGGGCTCGAACGCGGCGACTTTCTCTGGTATGGCAGCGAATACGACCGCGATGAGATTTTGCGGCGCACTCGTTATTTGAAACCCACCTGGAGTTTGCGGAGCACCTTCGGCTATCAGAACCTGATGTATCTGGCGGCAGGCCAGGTGGTAGCAAAGGTGACTGGTAAGAGTTGGGATGAAGTCATCCGCCAACGGATCTTCATGCCATTGGGCATGGCCGCCAGCAACACAACCATCATAGACCTAAAAAACTCCGACAATGTTTCATCTCCGCACGCCAAACTTGTGGACAAAGTCGAAGTTATTCCGTGGCGCAACATCGATAACATCGCTCCTGCGGGTTCGATCAATTCAAACGTCATAGAGATGGCCCAGTGGGTGCGAATGCAGCTCGGGCAAGGCGAATATCAAAAACAGCGGCTCTTAAGTTCCGGTGCGGCTAAAGAGATGCAAACGTCACAGACCGTGATTCGGGCTGAGCCGCCGTTTTCGCTTTTCTATCCGGAAGCTCATTTCTTGAACTACGGGCTCGGATGGTTCCTGCACGATTACAAAGGCCGGAAGGTTGTGGAGCACGGGGGCGCGATAGACGGAATGAGGGCCCAGGTGGCGATGGTTCCGGAAGAGAAACTCGGCCTGGTCATCCTCACCAATATGGGCGGCACCACTCTACCAGTTCCTCTCATGTTTCGAATCTTCGACGCGTACCTGGGCGCGCCTCAGCGCGACTGGAGCGCCGAGATGTTGAAGACGGTCAAGTCCTTCGAGGACCAGGGTAAGGCGGCGGAGAAAAAGCTGGAAGCGGACCGGATCAAAAACACCAGAGCCTCCCTCGCCCTAAAAGAGTTTGCCGGGACCTACGAAAACGACTTGTACGGCGATGTAAAGGTTACCAATGCTGCCGACAAGCTGAATTTGCGTTTTGGCCCGGCATTCACCAGCGATTTAGAGCATTGGCACTACGACACTTTTCGCGCCAAGTTCGCATCTGCGGGAGGCGCCAATGTTTATGTGACCTTCGCCCTGAACGCGCAGGGCAATATAGATACTCTGACGCTGAACTTGCCGGGTATCACCGAATATCCCTTCAAACGCGCGCCGGAAACAGCCACCGCCGCCACAGTTTCTCTAAGCGAAGAGGAGTTCAAAAAGTTCGCGGGCAAGTACGAGTTGAAGTCTCCCCCAGTCGAGATGAGCGTAGAGATCGTCGGCGGAAAGTTGAAGGCTACTGTGCCGGGACAGCCCGTTTACACGCTCCTGCCTGTAGCTGCGACTCGCTTCAGTATTGAGGGAGCACCCGCTGGCTTCGTCGTGCAATTTGATATAGCTGAAGGGAAAGTCAAGAGTTTGACTCTAATCCAGGGCTCGGGGCCGAGCCTGGTTTTATTGCCGAAGCAATAGTCTCGAAGCATTAATCGAGTGCCACAACCGTCGCGACGCCCCAGAAATTTCATTAGCTGGGACGCCGATCATTAATTGACCGTGACCGACTGCTTGCCGGGAGGTAAAGAAAGCAATGAGAACCACGCGAATCATCTTTGGCCTGAGTCTGCTATGTCTATTCTCTAGTTTGCCTGCGTTGGGCCAAACAGCCGGGACCGGAGCATTGACAGGGACAGTAACCGATCAACAGGGTGCGGTTGTATCCGGTGTAGAAATAACCGTCACCAGCGAGACGACCGGGGAAAAGCGCAATGTGGTAAGCCAAGGAACCGGTGACTATGCCGTACCCCAGTTGTTGCCCGGGTCCTACCGCCTCGAATTCTCCCATGCTGGCTTCAAGACGGCGATCAAGACGGGACTTCGAGTCAATGTCACTGAGACGAGCAGGCTTGATGTCCAGCTCGAAGTGGGACAGGTGACCCAGACGATAAACGTGACGAGCGAGGCCGCACTGCTGCAAACGGAATCTGCTGCGCTTGGGCGCGTAGCAGACCAAGTCGTGGTCAGCAACCTGCCGCTGGTGACGCGTAATTACACGCAGATTATCACGCTCTCCCCCGGAGTCGCCGCAGGCGTAACCAATGCCACCGAGCTGGGTCGGGGATCAGGCGGCGAGTCAGGAGGGAATTTCCGGACGCACGGCGCCTTTGGCCGAGACAACAACTTCCAGATGAATGGCCTGCCTATTAACGACTTGCAGGCAAGCGGCAACTTTAGCGGCGGCGTCGCCATTCCCAATCCAGACGCCATTCAGCAATTCAAAGTGCAGACGGGCCAGTACGACTCCGCGTTTGGGCGGAACGCCGGCGCCAATGTCGACGTCATAACCAAGGCGGGCGGTAACCAGTTTCACGGCAACGTCTTCTACTTTTTGCGCAACGACAAGCTCAATGCAAACGACTTCTTCCGGAATCGAGCCGGCCAGCCGCGCGGCGTGCTAAGGCAAAACCAGTTCGGCTTCACGCTTGGCGGGCCGATCAGGAAGGACAAGCTGTTGTTTTTCGGCTCCTACCAGGGCACGCGCCAGATCAACGGGGTGACTGGGGGTACGGCGGTCAACATCACAACTCCAGCTTTGACGAACGACCGGTCGCGGGCCGCGTTGGGCGCGCTTTTTGCGGGACAGACTGGATTCGCCGGCGGCGTTGCGGTTGCGGCGAACGGTTCCAACATCAGTCCTCAGGCCTTCGCCCTCCTGAACCTGAAACTTCCGAATGGCCAGTTCGTGATTCCCACGCCGCAGACGGTCAATCCTGCCTTGGGGTTCAACGTTCGCGGGAATTCGGCCTTCAGCGTGCCCGGCACCTTCGATGAAGACCAGTACATGGTGAACCTGGACTTCTTGCACACGGACAACAGCAAGATCGCCGGACGGTTTTTCTCAGCTGACAGCGACCTCTTGCTACCGATACCGGCATCGCAGGGTTTTGGGCCAAGCGTCCCTGGTTTCGCGGTCCTCAATCCCAACAAGTTCCGAAACCTGTCTGTGAATCACGTCTACACGTTCAGCCCAACCGTGGTGAACCAGGTGGACTTCGGGTTCAGCCGAACAGACGTCAGTAGGCTGCAACAAGAGCTCTTCACGTTTTCGGATATAGGGGTCACAGCGCCGCGAACAGCCAACCTGTTTCCGGTGGTCGGAATCGCTGGTCAAGTGGCTACAGGTGGAAATGGACAGGACGTTCGGATCTTTCAAAACCATTACACGGTCCAGGACTCGCTGACCTATCTTCGTGGGAGGCACACGTTCCGGTTTGGCGGAGGGATCACGCGGTCAAACCTAAACATAGAAGACTTCAGCTTTCTCGGCGGGCTCTTCTTTTTAAGCTGGCCCGACTTTTTGCTCGGTCTCCCAGGCGGCGCGCCGCCAGCGGGTAATGGCACGCCCTTCAGCCATGTCTTCATCTCGGTCGATATCCCTGGCGATATTGACCGTTCGTGGCAAATCTGGGATGGAAACGCGTATATCCAGGACGATATCAAGCTGACGTCGTCGTTTACCTTGAACCTTGGGTTGCGATACGAGCGGATCGGGCACTTGGCCGACAGCGGGGGACGGAACGCAGGATTCGATATCTCTTTGGCCAACCCCAATCCCCCGGCGGCAGGCACACTGGCGGGTTTTACAGTTTCGCGGGACTTTCCCGGTACCGTCCCGGCTGGCGTGACGCAACTGGACAATAACCTCGGCATTCGCGGCAAGGGACAAAACAACTTCGGTCCCCGCGTGGGGTTCGCCTGGAAGTTGCCGAATTCCTTCCTGCCGTTTACTGAGCGGATGGTTCTCCGCGGCGGTTATGGGATTTACTACACTCGCGCAACCGGACAGCCCTTCATTCAACTGGCTACGGCCCGTCCTTTTGCGGCGCTTCGTCAAGTGGCATTCCCATCCCCCGCCAGCTTCGGCCTTAGTTTCGCTAATCCGTTTGGACCCGAGTTCATTCCCCCTCAATTCACTCCATACTCGCCGACTTCCCAGCTAGTGACCTCCATTGTCGATCCGGATTATCGTCCGCCGAGAACGCAGCAACACAGCTTGAATCTTCAGACGGACTTGGGCAACGACTTCCTGCTGGAAGTGGGTTATGTCGGCGGGCGTGGCGATCGTTTGATCTATGCCCATTCTCTCAACCAGGCGCAACTGGCCAGTCCATCCAATCCGATCCGAGGAGTCACCACCAACACCGCAGCCAATGTCACACTGCGCGTACCGATCCAAGGTTTTACGCCGGGCGGGCTCAATGATATCGACTCAACGGGAACATCGCGGTATCACGCCCTGGAAGCCAGCGTCACCAAGCGGCTCTCGAAGGGCTTGCAGTTCCTCGCCGCCTACACTTTCGCTCGCGCCTACAATGACGCATTTGTCACTGATGCCAGTGGGTTTGGGTTTTCGGGAAATCAGAATGATCGGCGCGCCAACTATGGCCGCGATGTATTTTCCAACCGCGAGCACCGGTTCGTGTTGAGCTATGTCTATAACCTGCCCAGCCCGAAAAGGTTCAATGCTTTTGTCGATAATCTGCTCGGTGGCTGGTCGGTGGCGGGCGTAACCACGATCCAATCGGGTCTGCCTTTGAGCCTTTTCGCGAACAACAATAGCAATGCCTTTGGGATCATAGGTGACCGGGTCCAAATTGCTCCCGGCTGCACGCACGCCAATCTCGTTACGTCCGGCTCAGTGACTAGCAGGTTGGGCGGGGCGAGCGGTGGGCCGGGGTACTTCAACAGGCTATGTGTTAGCGGCCTCACTGGGACAAACGCTATGCCGACCGGCGCGCCCGCCTTCCCCTCAATAGAGCCCGGCGGAGGCACCAATTTTGGCAACAGCGGCGTCGGCATTGTCTCGGGTCCGGGCCAAAATAACTCTGACATCGCTATTATCAAGCGGACACGGGTTGGGTTCCTCGGTGAAGGCGGCCACATCGAGTTCCGCACCGAGCTCTTCAACGCCTTTAATCACCCTCAGTTCGCCAACCCCGGCCAAAGCGCCTCGTTCGCGTCGTATGGCACTATCACGGCCACTTCGGTGAACGCGCGGATCATTCAGTTCGGATTGAAGGTGAACTTCTAGTAGGAGTGAGCGTTGGATTTCAAGGCCGGTTCCGCAAGCTGACCGTATCTCTTCAGTGTGCGGCGGGTTCGGACGGACTCGCCGCAAATCTTTTTGAAAACAGCGTAGGATGGAGTTAATGCATCGCGAGATTGTTGTGGCAGTACCGAAGACTACGAGTCTGTCGGGGAAAGAGGTTTCTAACCTCTCATTCACACCGCGGCTTTAGTCGGGGTCCCCGGCGCGGCAGCCGCGCTGGGGTGCTAACCCGGTGATACAAACGTCGAACCGAGCCAAGGAACCGTTTCAACGGTTTTTCCTTCGAAATTCTTAAGTAGGCAGAAACGCTAAGTTCTTCCTCTAATGAACGTCAGCAGAAAAGTGCTGGCAAGAAAGTGCATCCGGAGCGAAGGAAACCGTTAAAACGGTTCGCTGTTTTTATCGGGCCCCAGATCACCGGGCTGAAGCCGCGGTGTGAATGAGAATTGAGCCGATTGCTTTTCCCGACAGACTCATAAGGCGTTCGGTCAGCGGAGCTGGTTTCCAAGAGAGCAGTCGTGACTGTCCAGCATGAGTTCCAAAGAAGATTCAGACGAGAGCTCAGGAGGCATGATCCCGAAACAAAAAAGAAATTTGATGACTCGTCGTGAACTCTTGAAGCTGGGGGCCGGCGCGAGCGCGGCTGTGCTGACTGCTCCGATGATTAATCGCAGGCGCTTTCGCTTGTTCGGTTACTCCCCTTACACCTACTCGGCACGAGCTATCGAGTTAATGAAGCAGGCCACCGTGATAGACATGCTCAGCCCGTTCGTCATTAGCCCCTCGAAAGGCACGAAGTGGTTTTCGAATCCTGACAGCTTCGGTACAGCCGACCTTCAGAGATTCAGGGACTCGGGCATCAACATCTTCCACATTGCTGTCGGTACCGGTGGACGTGACGCACACCTGGGCACACTGAGATTCATCGCCGCATGGAACAGCTTTCTTTCTAATCACGACCAGCACCTGATGCGTGTGGACAGCCCTGCCGACCTGGATCGAGTGAAGGGTTCAGGCAAAGTTGGTGTTCTACTAGGCGTGCAGAATTCTGAACACTTCCAAAGCGCGGATGACGTAAACCTCTTTCACGGCCTCGGCCAGCGTGTGTCTCAACTCACCTACAACGCCCGCAACCTCATTGGCAATGGCGCCACTGAGCGACGCGACGAAGGCTTAAGTGACTACGGCGTCTCAATCGTAGAGCGGATGAATAAGGTAGGGATGACCATGGACGTATCGCACTGCGGTGACCGTACCACCCTCGATGCGTTCGAGGTTTCAAAAAAGCCGGTCTTGATCACGCATTCCAACTGCCGTGCGCTCGTTCCCGGGCATCCTCGTTTGAAGACCGATGAAGCGATTAAGAAGATGGCGGCGACCGGCGGCGTGATGGGGATCACAGGAGTGCGTATGTTCGTTAAGTCCGACGAGCCTACGACGGTCGAACACGCACTCGATCATTTTGATCATGTCGTGAAACTTGTAGGCGTCGAGCACGTGGGCGTCGGCAGCGACATGGACCTGGATGGCTACGACGACATGCCCCCGGAAGAGAACAAGAGGTTGCGGGCCGGCTACAAGGGCAGTTATGGCTTTCGTGAAAAGATCGATATCGAAGGACTGGATCACCCGCAGCGGATGTTCGATCTGACTGAAGGGCTGATCCGACGGAAGTATAACGACAAAGACATTGAATTAATTCTGGGTGGAAACTTTAAGCGGGTGCTCGCTCAGACCTGGACAGTCTAGGTGAAAACGCAAAGAACATGTGGTCACTGGTGATCACGCCAGGGGATTGAAGGCACGTTCTCATTCAACCCTTGTTGAGCAAAGGTTTGACGGAAAGAACGATCCACCAAATCACACGAATTCACACGAAAAACAAAATCATGCCGACCCTGGTTCGTGTTGTTTCGTGTGGGTTGGTGGATCGTATCGCTTAGGCTGTGGAATAGGCCGCAATGTGAAAACTCGGACTCTCGGCAAGCGCGAAAGAGGGTCGATCTGGTAATGACAACCAACCTGGTTCTGCAATAAGACGGCGGGCAACTGCCCGCCAAGAAGGTTAAAATAAGGATGCCCAGCTTGCATTTGGAGAGACTGGAACTCAGGGAAATTGAGTTACCGCTCAAGTCTCCGTTCGAGACGAGCTTCGGTCGCACCACCCGTCGTCGCATACTGATCGTAAGAGTGTTCGACAAAACCGGCGCTTCCGGTTATGGCGAATGCGTCGCCCCTGGGGGACCGTTCTACAATCACGAAACCGTCGATACGGCATGGCTGATCACAGCGAAGTACGTCGGACCGCTTCTGACAAAGGCCCACGTCGCAAATGCCGGCGAAGTGAATGCTGCGCTCGCACCAATTCGCGGCAACCAGATGGCCAAGGGCGGCGTCGAGGCGGCGGTTTGGGATCTGGAAGCGAAACTCGCGGGCCGTCCGCTCTGGCAGCATCTTGGCGGAGTTCGGGATGAGATCAACTGTGGCGTTTCTATTGGTTTACAGGGAACGGTCGAAACGTTGGTCGACAAAGTCGCTCACGAACTCGATTCCGGCTATCAGAGGATCAAGATCAAGATCAAACCGGGACGAGATGTTCAGTTAGTCGAAGCAGTTCGCGCACGATTCCCTGACATCACGCTGTCGGTTGATGCAAATTCCGCCTATTCGCTTAATGGGGACTTAAGTGTAGTCAAGCAGCTCGATCATTATAACCTGCTGATGATCGAGCAACCGCTCGCTCCCGGTGATCTCGTTGATCATGCAAAATTGCAGCGAGAGATTAAGACGCCAATCTGTCTTGATGAATCGATCGTCAGCCTTTCCGATGCGCGTCACGCATATGAACTAGGCTCGTGCCGGATCATTAACATCAAGCTCGGACGCGTCGGAGGGCACACTGAAGTTCGATTGATTCAAGCCTACGCGATTGAGCACGGCATCCCCGTATGGTGCGGCGGCATGCTCGAAGCAGGGATAGGGCGGGCGCATAACATCGCTCTGTCAACCCTGCCCGGCTTCACACTACCTGGGGACGTCTCGGCCTCGGAGCGCTACTGGGAAGAGGACATCATCGAGCCGCCGGTCACTGTGTCACCGCGGGGCACAATCAAGGCTCCCACCACTCCTGGTATCGGTTTCGACGTCAACGAAGCTCGCATCGAGGCCCTGACAGTACGGCGAGAGACAGTTCGACTGGAGTAGCTAAGGGCGTTCGATTCGGTGAAGCAGATTTACGAAGGGCGTTGGGCTGTTGAGTCAAGAGATTTGTCGTTCGAACGATCAGTAGAAGGTTTGTACAGCGGTCTGTCGTGGGCCCCCATAGGGGCCAGATGTTTGTAGTTGTCGGGATCCCCGAAACTCACCGAGCTCCTTTAGGAGCGGAATGTGAACATCGCACAAAAGGTTTGGTGACGTTTCGGAACATTTCGCTCCTAACGGAGCTTTGCCCATTAGCTTGGCCACGGTTCTATAAACATCTCGCTCCTAGCGGAGCGAAACGGTACGCGACTTCGTCGCTCGCGCGAAAAAGCACCTTATGACTAATGAAGAGACTTCACCCCAAACGGCCACCTTGGAGCGCACGCTCGGCCTGCGTGATCTTATCCTGCTGATCATCGGAACCGTGATTGGCTCGGGAATCTTCATCGTTCCTGGCGCCGTTTTGCGTCAAGTGCACGGGAACGTATCAGTAGCCATGCTGGTTTGGCTTGTCGGCGGAATCCTCTCGCTCCTTGGTGCGCTGACCTACGGGGAGCTTGCAGCGAGAAGCCCCAGGGCCGGCGGGATTTACATTTACATTCGCGACGGTTTCAGCCCGTTACTCGCCTTCTTGTACGGGTGGACACTCTTCTTCGTCATCAGCACCGGAGGCACGGCGACGCTGGCAGTGGCCTTCAGCTCCTACCTCGGTGAGATCGTTCCACTGACGCCCGCGCTCAGAAAACTGATTGCCGTTGGGATGATCGTCATCGTGACGGTCGTGAACGTCGTCGGCACGCGAAAGAGTTCAGACCTACAGAACTGGACTACAGCGATCAAAGTGGCCGCTATCATGATCATGAGCGCGACATTACTCTTGCTTGGACGGGGATTCAGCGCGAATGGCGCAACCCTGTGGACCACGGCGGCGGGCGCTTCGCTCGCGTCCGGCTTTGGACTCGCCATGATCGGCGTTCTCTGGGCTTACGAAGGGTGGCAGTATGTGACCTTTAGCGCAGGCGAAACACTTAACGCCCAGCGCAACTTCCCGAGAGCCCTGATAATCGGTTCGGCAGCTCTGATCGGCATCTACCTGGTGGCTAATCTGGCATATATCGCTGCAATCGGGCCGGAAAAAGCAGCGCAGACGGACAGCATCGCCGCTACTGCCGTGACTGCGGTTGTTGGCCCCGGCGCGGCGAAGTTGGTTGCGCTCGCGATTCTGATCTCGATCTTCAGTGCCGCAAACGGAATCGCGTTGACCGCGCCACGCGTCTACTACGCCATGGCTCGCGACGGACTCTTCTTTAATCGTTTGGCTGAGGTGCACCCTCGCTTTCATACCCCAGCCTTCGCCGTGGTCGCCGGTTCGGCGTGGGCCGCCGCTTTGGCCGTTACCGGCACCTTCGAGCAGTTGTTCACCTATGTAGTTTTCAGCGGCTGGATTTTTTACGCCTTAGGCGCGGCCACCATCTTTATCTATCGCAGACGTTCAACAGAAGGTGCGATCCCCTACCGCGTGCCAGGATATCCGTGGACGCCGCTGCTGTTCATTCTTGCGGCCGCTGCCCTCGTCATTAACACGATCGCGACGCAACCCGTTCGGGCCGCGGTAGGCCTCGGCATTGTCCTTCTCGGAGTGCCTGCATATCTGATCTGGCGCTCGCGGAAAGCGGGTAGCAGGGGCGACTCGACTGGCTGATAAAACGATGAAGAACAAAGTCATAGCGCAGCTGTTAGCCGGAACCAAGCGGAACGATCCACGAAATTCCGACGAAGCGACACGAAGAGGAATTTCGTGTTAGTTCGTGTGATTTCGTGGATCGTGGTTAGTGTTCGCGCAAAAGTGCATCGCAGCGAAGGAAACCGTTAATACGGTTCGCGTTTTTTATCGGTCCCAGATCACCGGGCTGAAGCCCCGGTGTGAATGAAAAGTGAGCTGATTGCCTTTCACGACGCACTCTTAGAGAGACAACATCGATCATGAGGAGACCTACGAATATGCGTCTGAACAAATATCTCAGTTTGTTATTAACGCTGGCATTGCCTTTGGCAGCTGTCGGGCAAGCGGTTCGGCCGGCAGACTTTGATGTCCTTATTAAGGGCGGCATGGTTTATGACGGGACGGGACGCGCTCCCAGGCGTGTCGATGTGGCGATTAAAGGAGATCGCATCGTTGCCCTTGGCAACTTACGGCGGGCACAAGCGCGCAGTGTGGTGGACGCAAGTGGTCTCGCAGTCGCACCCGGATTTATCAACATGCTGTCGTGGTCCACGGAGTCTCTTATCGTTGATGGGAAGTCGCAGGGTGAGATCCGACAGGGCGTAACCACGCAAATCATGGGCGAAGGCTGGTCTATGGGGCCCCTCAACGACCGGCTGAAGAAGCAGGTAGTCGCCGAACAAGATGACGTCAAGTTCGACATAGAGTGGACGACGCTCGCCGAATACCTGAAGTATCTGGAGAAGCGCGGCGTCTCGCAGAACGTGGCCTCCTTCGTCGGTGCCACGACGGTTCGCCAGTACGTCCTCGGCGAAAGCGATGTGCAGCCCACACCGGCGCAGCTTCAGGAGATGCGCGAACTCGTGCGCCAGTCGATGGAGGAGGGCGCGCTCGGTGTCGGCTCCTCCTTAATATATGCGCCCGCGTTTTATGCCAAGACGGAAGAGCTGATCGAGTTGTGCAAGGTGGCCGCTCGTTACAAAGGCAAGTACATCTCGCATCTGCGCAGCGAAGGGAATGAATGGGTCCAAGCCGTGGAAGAGTTGATTCGCATCAGTCGCGAAGCCGGGCTTCCTGCTGAGATCTATCACATCAAAGCCGCCGGCCGTCAGAACTGGGACAAGGTGGATCGGGTGCTCGCGCTCGTCAACGCTGCGCGCCGAAGAGGATTGAAGATCACTGCTGACATGTACATGTACCCAGCGGGCGCTACGGGTCTCAACGCCAGCCTGCCTCCCTGGACGCTCGACGGTGGTTACGAGGCGCTCTTCAAACGTCTAGCAGACCCGGCCACGCGCCAGAAGATCGCGGCTGAGGTGCGCACGCCGAGCGACAAATGGGAGAACCTCTACCTTGCAGCCGGTTCTCCGGATCGCTTGCTGCTCGTTGGTTTCAAGTCTGAGAACCTTAAACCACTAACCGGCAAGACTCTGGCTGAGGTCGCTCGGATGCGCGGGAAAGATCCGGTCGAGACGATCATGGACTTGATACTTGAAGACCGTTCCCGAGTCGGTACTGTCTATTTCCTGATGTCTGAGGAGAACATCAAGAAAGAATTACGCCAGCCGTGGGTTTCGCTCGGCTCTGACGGCGCATCGATGGCGCCCGAGGGAGTCTTTCTGAAGTCCTCCACACACCCTAGATCCTACGGCAACTTCGCTCGTCTCCTGGGAAAGTATGTACGCGATGAGAAGGTCATCTCGCTCGCTGAGGCGGTGCGACGTTTGACCTCATTGCCGGCGACTAATCTCGGACTAGATCGTCGAGGCTTTCTCAGAACAGGAATGTTTGCCGACGTGGTCGTCTTCGATCCGCAGACCATTGCCGATCGTGCCACATTCGAAAACCCACATCAGTATTCGGTCGGTGTGAAGCACGTTTTCGTCAACGGCGTGCAGGTACTCCGTGACGGCGAGCATACCGGAGCAAAACCGGGGCGTGCCCTTTGGGGGCCAGGGAAAATCAAGTAGGAAGTACGACGAACTTTAGAGTCTTGTGTTCAGCCCGTGAAGAAGTCGGTCGGAATTGGAGGTTCTGACCCTTCATTCACACCGCGGCTTTAGCCTGGTGATATCAGCGGCCAACCCGAGTCAAGGAACCGTTTCAACGGTTTTTCGTGAGGGTGATCAAGTAGCACTTTGGGTAAAGACAACATGCAAGCAGTCAGCATTTTCGGAAAAACCCGCGCGGCATTCCTCGCGACGACGTTTACGCTTTGTCTCGTGTCGAGTGTCCCAGGGAGTTTGTCAAGTTTTGCGAATAACTCAGCCCACCGAGGCAGTCAAGCCAACACCTCGACGCGCAAGGACTACGCGGCTGCGGTCGAGATGCTCGAGCGGTTCATCGCGCACGAGATGGTCGATAAAGATCTTCCCGCTCTTTCAATCGCGCTCGTCGATGATCAGCAGATCGTTTGGGCCAAAGGCTTCGGTTTCGCCGACCCGAAGAGGAAGGTGCCCGCTACCGCCGAGACCATCTACCGCGTCGGTTCTGTGTCAAAGCTCTTCACCGACATCGCGGTCATGCAGTTGGTCGAGCAGAAGAAGCTTGATCTGGATGCGCCATTAACGCGCTACCTTCCAGACTTTCGCCCGCGAAACCCGTTCGGCAAACCCATTACACTCAGGCAACTCATGTCTCACCGCTCAGGTCTCGTGCGCGAGCCACCTGTAGGCAATTACTTCGAGACGACTGAGCCGTCACTCGCGCGCACCATCGCCAGTCTCAATCGAACAGCGCTCGTATATGCGCCTGAAACCCGCACGAAGTATTCAAACGCCGCTATAGCGACCGTGGGCTACGTGCTTGAGCGAACGCAGCGGGCCCCGTTCGCGAAATACCTCAAACGGGCGGTGCTTGATCCCCTTGGCCTTGAACGCAGCAGCTTCGAGCCGACGCCGGAAATCACGAAGGACCTGGCGAAGGCATATATGTGGACCATCGATGGCCGGGTGTTTGAAGCGCCCACGTTTGAACTCGGCATGAGCCCGGCTGGAAGCATGTACACGACGGTAACGGACATGGGACGGTTTATGAGCGCGCTGCTCGCTGGTGGCCGTGGCGCAAAAGGACAGATGCTCAAGTCATCAACGATTGATGAGATGTGGACCCCACAGTTCGCGCCTCCAGGACAGAAGTTAGGGTACGGCATTGGTTTTGGCGTCCGCGAACTTGAAGGGCGACGAACTGTCGGTCATGGCGGCGCTATCTACGGATTTGCCACTACGTTGAAGGCCATGCCTGACGACAAGCTCGGCGTCGTCGTGGTAACGACCAAAGATGCCGCAAACGCGGTGACGGATCGCGTGGCCAACTACGCTTTGACGACCATGCTCGCTGTCCGCCAGGGCAAACCCATGCCCCGGATGGAAATCACTTCGCCTGTCGATTCACAGCTTGCGCGCCGAATTGCGGGGCGCTATCTAAACGGACCAAAGAGCGTCGACCTGGTTGAAAGCGCCGGCAGACTTTCGAAAGTTTCAAGCGCGGGCGGAGAGCAAGTAAGAGTGCGGTCACTCGGCGACGCGCTCATCGTCGATGACAAGCTCGCTTACGGCGAGAAGATATTGGTTCGCGACAATGCGCTGGTAATCGGTAATGAAACCTTCAAGCGCGTCGAAGTTCCTAAACCTCAACCTGCGCCGATTCGCTGGCGCGGACTCATAGGCGAGTACGGCTGGGATCACGACGTCCTTTACATCTTCGAGAAGGACGGCAAGCTCTGGGCGTTGATTGAATGGTTTGAGTTTGATCCCCTTGAGCAGGTGTCGGCTAGCGTGTTCAAGTTTCCGGACCGAGGACTCTACGACGGCGAGCGGCTCATCTTCACGCGCGACAAGACTGGACGAGCTACTCAGGTTGAGGCGGCCAGCGTCGTGTTCAAGCGCCGCAACGTGGGGCCGGAATCCGGCACAGGTCAGCTTCGGATAAAACCAGTCAGACCGGTGAGCGAATTGCTGAAAGAAGCGCTCGTGGCCACACCTCCGAAAGAGGATGGAGAGTTCCGCAAGACCGACTTAGTTGAACTCACTAAGCTTGATCCAACGATCAAACTCGAGGTCCGATACGCGACGACCAATAACTTTCTCGGCAGCGTTTTTTATTCCGAGCCGCGGGCCTTTTTGCAGCGCCCTGCGGCTGAAGCGGTTGTTCGTGCTCACCGTAAGCTGAAAGAGAAAGGCTACGGGCTGCTCATCCACGACGCTTATCGCCCGTGGTACGTCACCAAAGTATTCTGGGACGCGACGCCGCAAGACAAGAAACTCTTCGTCGCCGATCCGTCTCAAGGCTCGCGCCACAATCGCGGCGCGGCTGCAGATCTCACGCTTTACGATCTGAAAACGGGAAAACCCGTTGAGATGGTTGGCACGTATGACGAGACCACTGATCGTTCATACCCCGACTATCCCGGCGGGACTTCACTCCAGCGTTGGCAACGCGACTTATTACGCGACGCGATGGAGGCGGAAGGCTTCACCGTCTATGAAGCAGAATGGTGGCATTTCGATTACAACGATTGGCGAAGATACCCGATCGGCAACGCGCGATTCGACAAGATTAGGTGAGATCAACGGCGAACAAGTCCGTCCGCTGTTAACCGTGTCGATAAGGTTGCGGATTTGGATTGAAGACAATCGAGGATAAGACGAGAAATCGCCCGGAACACGCGCCGACGTGGTCATTGCGCGGCGGCGCTCACTGCTTGAGGGCTTAGCCGCCTCACTTTAATTTAATGGAGTTGCCTTTATGATGAACAACGCTTATCTACGGTTCGCGTCCTTTCTTCTCGTCACATTCTCGATATTCGCGGTCGCGCTGCCGCAGGCCGGTTATGCGCAGGCGCCCGCTCAGGCCGCAGCTTCGGCCGATTATTCAAAACAGCTTCAGATAGTTGAAGAAAAGACCGAGGCCAGGCGAAAGGAACTCGGCATTCCCGGAATGTCGCTCGTCATTGTCAAGGACGACCAGATCATTTTCATGAAGGGCTTTGGGTATAAGGAACTTGAGAACCAGACTGCGGCCACGCCGGACACGCAGTTCGCGATCTGCTCAACGACGAAGGCTATGACGGCTTTGACCGTTCTCATGTCCCAGGACGAAGGCAAACTCACACTCGACGATTCTCCAAAAAAGTTTCTGCCTTATTTCAAGATAAATGACCCCGAGATCGATAAAAATATCACCATTCGCGATTTACTTTCACATGCGTCCGGGCTTGGCGGTATGGATCTTCTGTGGCTGCCCGGCAAATTGAGCCGTGTGGAAGTTATAAAGGCCGCCGGCGAGGCAAAGCCGACCGCAAAGCTCCGAGAAAAATTTCAGTATCAAAATGTGATGTATGCCACGGCCGGCGAGGTCGTTGCTAAAGTTCAGAAAAAGCCCTGGGAACAGGTCATTTCCGATAGGATTTTCGCACCGCTGGGGATGACGAACAGTAACTTTAGCGTCACTAAAATGCAGAAGACAAAAGACTTTTCGCTAGGTTACATCCACAATTCCCGCCTGAAGGAAACAACCCTTTTGCCGTTTCGAAATATCGACGAAATTGGGCCGGCCGGCTCGATGAATTCGAGTGCCCGCGATATGGCCCAATGGCTAAGATTTATCCTTAACGGCGGTACGGTAAACGGAAAGCGGCTCGTTTCCGAAAACGGTTTTCAGGAATGGCTCAAACCACAGATCAAGATCTCGCCAAACAGCAGGATAAGTTACGGACTTGGCTGGAATCTAACGGAATGGAATGGCAAAAAAGTGGTGAATCACGCCGGCGGCATTGACGGCTTTAACGCCCTTGTCTCAATGATACCGGAGAAAAAGCTTGGCTTCGTCATGCTGACAAATGTTTCCGGCTCAGGTCTCGGTGGCGAGCTGGCGACGCTCATCTGGCAGAACCTGATCGGCGAAAACAAGCCACCCGTCGAAGCCGAAAAACTGCCGCCCCGAGCGACGGAATCGGTGACGGGCAAATATCACCTCGCTGAAACTGGCACTGATATTGAGATCAAGATCGTTGGCGACGATCTAATACTGGTGGTGCCCGACCAGCCGGAGTACAAGCTTCAGCAAACGGCGTCGCGTCAATTCAAACTCGTCGGCGCGGATGGGTTTGCCGTCAAATTCAATCCGGCAGAGGGTGACGTAACCGAAATGTATCTTATGCAGCCGCATGGAAATTACACGCTGACCCGAACTAAGAGCGACAGCGCGAAAACGGGCGCGCATACGGACCCCAAAGAACTGGTCGGGAGTTATCTGAACCAGCAAGGCAACACAGTCGAGATCAAGGAGTCCGACGGCAAAGTTTCTTTGAATATCCCCGGCCAACAGCCATATATTCTTGGGCTTAAATCTCCCGACAGTTACTCGCTGTCGCCGCTGCCGGACACCTACACCTTGAAGGCCAAACGCGACGCCGCGGACAAGATCACAAGCTTTGTCGTATCGCAGCCTGAAGGCGAGTTTGAATTCAAGCGAGCCGCCGCCACGCCCGCCTATAATGCAGACATCACCGTAGAAGATATTGCTCAGAGATCGATTCGGGCGCTCGGGGGCGAAGCGAATTTGCGCAAGATCACGTCTCGCATAACTGAAACCGACGTCGATCGGGAAAACCAGGCTTTACGCCTCCGCGTGCGAACCTACACAAAAGCGCCAAACAAGACAGCTGTTGAGACGACCTTTACCGCCGTTGGCAAGATCATCGGAACGAGGTTTGAGTATTTTGACGGGACTGGCGGTGAGTCGGCGTATTCCTTTTCTCGGGTCGAAAAATATTCAGGTTCAAGGCTCGACGATGCACGGCTAAACGCCGATTTTTACTCAGCTCTGGACTGGAAGACAAACTATAAAAAGGTGGAAATAACGGGAATCGGAAAGGTCGGCGACGAGGAAGCGTATATCGTCTCATTCGAGCCAAAAAACGGAACCGCTTTCAAGGAATACTATTCTAAAAGCTCGTTCCTGCTTCTAAAACGCGAGGGCGGCGGTCAGAACGCGACATACTCGGACTACCGCGAGGTCGACGCCATCAAACTGCCTTTCAAAATCGTCAGCTCCGACGGCAACGGAATGAGCATAAACATATTGAAGTCTGTCAAACACAACGCGGTGATCGAAGACAAATTCTTCGCCCCGCGAAAACTGAATTAGGAAGCGTGGTTAGATGAAGAGATGGTCCATTTTATTTCTTTGCGTGAGCGTGGTGACCATGCCCCTGATCGGGCAACGCCGTCAATCAGCGGATTCCAAACGGCAATTTACAGAGCAATTTCTCGCCATCACTGGAGCGACGCTGATTGATGGCTCGGGGCGCGCTCGAGTGCGCGATGCAGTGGTCGTCGTGGCAGGCGACCGCATTGCGGCGGCCGGCCCACGTCGCCTGGTCGCGATTCCTGCGCGCGCTCGCGTAATTGAGGCGCGCGGTTTGGTCATCGCGCCCGGCTTCATCGACATGCACAATCATTCGGACCGAGGACTTGACGCTGATCCGTCGGCGGCGACGCAAGTGTCGCAAGGGATCACCACAGTGGCGCTCGGCCAGGACGGCGGTTCTGCGTTTCCCGTCGCGGCCTATCTCGACAAGCGTGAGCGGTCGCCCGTAGCGCTCAATCTCTTGACCTTCGTCGGACACGCGACGGTGCGCCGGAAGGTCATGGGCGAAGACTTCAAGCGGCACGCGACGGCGGTCGAAATTGAGCAGATGGCTGCTCTCGTCCAAAGTGGAATGCGTGACGGCGCATATGGGCTATCAACCGGGCTGGAGTACGAGACGGGTAAGCCGGCGACGACCGAAGAGATCATCGCGCTGGCGCGCGTCGCCGGTCGCCACGACGGCATCTATGTGAGCCACATTCGCGACGAAGCGGACAAGACGATGGAAGCACTCGCCGAAGCGGTTCGCATCGGGGCGGCGGCTCGCTTGCCCGTACACATCTCGCACATCAAGCTGGGCACCGTCGCGGTGTGGAGGCGCGCGCCGCAAGCCGCCGGAATTGTCAACCGTGCTCGTAGTCGCGGGTTGGATGTCACCGCCGATTGTTATCCTTATACGGCCTGGCTCTCTACCATCAAGGTGCTGGTTCCGAGCGATCGTCATGATGATCCGGCTGCTGTCGAGCGCGGTCTGGCGGATGTCGGCGGCGCGTCGAACGTCACGATTGTTGAATGCAAAGCGCACCCGGAATATGAATTCAAGACGCTTGCAGCGATTGCGCGCGACCAACGAAAAACGCCGGTGCAGGCGTACATGCAAATTGTCAGCGACGGCGGCGCAATCGTCGTGTGCCGCTCGATGAGGGAAGAAGACGTACGCGCATTCTACCAACAGCCTTGGGTGATGGTGTCGAGCGATGGCGGCATCGGACTGCCGCACCCACGAGCGGCAGGCTCGTACCCGCGCGTGCTCGGCCGCTACGTGCGCGAGCAGCGTTGGCTGAAGCTGGAAGAAGCCATCCGTAAAATGTCGTCGCTTCCCGCCGCGCGCTTAGGATTGAAGGAAAGAGGCGTGATTCGCCGTGGGATGAAGGCCGATCTCGTCCTGTTCGATGCCGGGAACATAATCGATCGCTCAACGTTCAAGGAGCCGGGACTGATCTCAAGCGGAGTCAGCCGCGTGTTTGTCAACGGCGTTGAGGTGTGGCGTGACGGAACGGCGACGGGCAGTAAACCCGGCCAGGTCTTGCGTCATGAGCCACGGCAAGATCGGCGCTAACGAAGACCCGGTGAAATAATCAGGAGAATCACGATGGATCGAAACTCTTTTCTGGCGAGACTGTCGCTGTCAAAGCTGCTCATAGTAATGCTCAGTTGCCTTACGCCAGTGGGTGCACAGGTGACCGATGAGAATCCGGCTGAGATCACGAAGAAGGTCGATGCTTTGTTCGCACAGTACGATAAGCCTAGTTCGCCTGGATGCGCGCTGGGCGTGATCCGCGAAGGGAAACTTATCCACGCGCGCGGTTACGGTTTCTCCAATCTCGAACACAACATCCCAATTACTGTCAGGACGGTTTTCGACATCGGCTCAACCTCCAAACAGTTCGCCGCGGCAGGCATCCTGCTGCTCGCGCAGCAAGGCAAGCTCTCGCTCGACGACGACATCCGCAAATTCGTCCCAGAGATTCCCGCTTACAATCAAAAGATCACGATCCGCCACCTGCTTCATCACACCAGCGGGCTAAGAGATTATCTAACGTTGATGTCTCTGGCCGGCACAGACTTCAGCGGGGTTACGACGGATGCGGACGCGCTCTCGTTGCTGGCACGGCAGAAGGAGATCAATTTCACTCCGGGAGCCGAACACCTCTACAGCAATTCCGGCTATTTTTTGTTGTCCGTGATTGTGCGCCGCGCCAGCGGCAAGTCGCTGCGCGAATTCGCGCACGAAAATATCTTTGTCCCTCTCGGCATGAAGCACACGCATTTTCACGACGATCACACGATGATCGTGCCTTTGCGCGCGACCGGCTACAAAAAGAAGGAGAGCGGAGAATTCGGCATCGAGATGTCGAATTTTGAACAGACGGGCGATGGTGCCGTGTTCACGACCATCGAAGACCTTTTGCTCTGGGATCAGAATTTCTACCAACCCAGAGTGGGCGGGCGTGAACTGATTGATCTGTTCCTGGTTCAGGGCAAGCTCAATAACGGCGAGCAGTTGAAATACGCGTCTGGCCTCTTCGTCGGTGAGCACAGAGGCGTGAAGATGATCAGCCACGGTGGCGCCTGGGCGGGCTACCGCGCCGAGTTGATCCGTTTCCCCACAGAGCGGCTTTCGGTGGCGTGCCTCTGCAATATCGATTCCAGCAATCCGAGCGGATTGGCGAAACAGGTTGCCGAGCTGTATTTGTCGAACAAACTCAAGCCGGAGAATCCGACATCAGCCTCCTCACCCGCCACGCCGGCGAGTTCCGTTAAACTTTCTCCGCAAGAACTGGCTCAGAAAGCCGGCACTTTCCGCAATCAAGCGAGCGGCGCGCTATGGAAAGTGACGACAGCGGACGGCAAACTCGTGGTGGATACCTCGGGCATCACCTTTCAAGCTGTCCCTATCGGTAACACCCAGTTTCGTTCGGTAAATGCGCCGGCCAGCATCCTGGTCAGCTTCGACGAGCCGCCGGCCGGAAAGCCTCTGCTGATGCGCGTGCAGATCGAAACAGGACAGCCAATGGTTTTTGAAGCTTTCTCACCGCTCGTTCTGGCTCCAGCGCAGTTGGCTGAATACGTCGGTGATTACGAGAGTGATGAACTGCAGACGCTTTACCGGATCGCGCTGGAAGACGGCAGGCTGTTCCTTCGTCCGGCAAATAAGGACACCGAATTGTCGAAGAGACCCTTGCAGCCCTCGCTCAAGGATGCATTTACCGTGCGCGGCTTGAGTCTCAACTTCGCGCGTGACGGGCAGGGCAAGATCGCTTACTTCGCCGTGAATGCCGGGAGAGTCAAGAATATACGATTCCTGAGAAGATGATTCGGCCCTGTTTATGAGGCTATCGCGTTTTCTCGGAAAGAAAGAAAACCCCAATCCTGCTGGACGTTGAGCCGGATAATGATGAATGTTATGAGAAGAAACTTTTCGACAGTCGGATTCACATTCTTAGCACTGTTAGCTCTCACGAGCACTTCACTGGCTCAGACAAACACTGGTGATGCCGGTGCGGCTTTGACTAAGAAAGTCGATGCGCTGTTTGCGCAGTGGGACAGGCCGGATTCCCCGGGATGCGCGGTGGGGGTGATTAATGAGGGTCGTTTCATCTACCAACGCGCGTTTGGGATGGCTAATCTTGATTACAACATCCCACTTTCGCCACAGTCGGTTTTCTACCTTGCTTCAGTTTCAAAACAGTTTACGGCGGTGAGCGCGCTGCTGCTCGCCCGGCAGGGAAAGCTTTCGCTCGACGATCCGATCAGGAAGTTTGTACCTGAATTACCGGAGCTATATAACGCGGTCACTGTCCGCCACCTCATTCACCACACCAGCGGCATTCGGGATTACCTCACACTGGTGTCGCTGGCCGACAGGAGACTTGAAGAAGTATCCACGAACGAAGAGGCTCTCGAACTGCTCATGCGGCAGAAAGAGTTGAATTTCAAACCCGGCGACCAGTTCCTGTACACCAACTCCGGATACGTGCTCCTCGCGATCGTTGTGAAGCGAGTGAGCGGCAAATCCTTCGGCCAGTTTGCGGAGGAGAATATCTTCAAGCCCCTGGGTATGAACAGCACCCGTTACAAAGATGATCGCTCGATGATCATCAAGAACCGCGCCACCAGCTACTCGGTCAAACCTTCCGGGGGCTTTAGTGCCGTAATGACCCACTTTGAGCTGGTCGGGGACGGCGGCCTGATGTCATCGATTGAGGATTTGGGTTTGTGGGACCAAATCTTTTACGCGAATAAATTGGGCGGAGGAGGAAAAGACTTGATCGATCAGGCTCTCGTCACAGGGGTGCTCAATAATACTCAGAAGCTTGACTACGCCTTTGGTCTGGGGGTCTCTGAATATAAAGGACTAAAACTCATCGCTCACGGGGGGGCCTTCGTTGGCTACCGGACGGAGATGATTCGCTTTCCCGAGCAGAGGTTCTCTGTTATCTGCCTGTGCAACGCCGAAAATGCTAACGCCCCCCGGTTCGCCAGACAAATTGCCGATCTGTTTCTGTCCGGCTCCTTCAGGCAGGACCAGGCGAAAGCTGCCCCTGTTTCCAATCCAACCGAGAAGCTTATCGACCTTCGGGAACATGAGCTTAAGAACAAAGTCGGAGCCTACCGGAATCCGACGACAGGGAGCATCTGGAAGCTGTCAGTGAAGGACGGCAAATTAGCGGCCGATGTTTCCGGCCAGGTCTTTCAGTTTGCCCCTTTGAGCGCGACGCGCTTTCGTGGAGTGGGCGGACCGGTTGCAGTGGTGTTGAATTTTCAAAAGCCGGATCCGACAAAGGCGCCGACGATGAGCATTGAAGTGGAGGGCCAACAGCCCGTCACCCTTGAGGCCGTCGAAGTAGTGACACCCACCGCGTCTCAGTTGGCGGAGTATGTAGGCGACTATTACAGCGATGAGCTTCAAGCAACCTTCAAGATCACCATCGATGGAGGCACGCTGATTCTGAAGCGCAAGAATTCGCCATCGCTTTCTCTCTTAGCCACGCTAAAGGACCAGTTCGTTGCAGGTCCAGGGAACGTCACATTTATCCGCGATGAGAAGAATCGTGTAGTGGGTCTTAGTGTTAATGCAGGACGAGTTACCAACATCCGCTTCGTTAAGCAGTAGATGTCCGACAGCGATGGTCCTTTGGATAAAATTCATGGCGGATCCAGAAACGCTCAAGCGATCGAAAGAGGCCGAGGAACGCTGGAAGACGGATTACCAGCAGTTAGTTGCTCGCTTCGGAAACGGTGTGCCTGAGCGCACAACCTCGCCGGCCACTGACTCGGGCTTGCCCATCAAATCCTGCTACTTCCCGCACGATGTTGCCCACATTCCTTTTGACCAGATCGGTGCGCCGGGCGCTTACCCGTTCACGCGCGGCAATCTACCCGCACACTACCAGCTCATGCCCTGGGCCAACCAGCCGGTGATTGGGTACGGGCTTCCAGAAGACACTCGAGCGCGTATGGACCTGCTCGCAGCCAAGGGCATGGTGGGCTACTTCGGCCAGCCCTTTTACAATCTGGTCTACGACCTCGTCAGCCACGAGGGGATCGACCCGGACCACCCAGCGGCGCGCGGACGCATCGGGCAGTGCGGCATGGCCGTCTACAGCGTAGACGACATGGAAAGGCTCTTCAGTGGGCTTGATCTCAGCAGGATCAACGTCGTGCACATTACTTATTATCAAGTGATCCCGGCGCTCGCCCAGTACATCGCTTACGCTGAGCGCCGCGGTCTAGGCGCGGCGGACCTGCGCGGCAACTCGATGAACTGGTATCACCAATCGGCTTATGTCGGAATGAGCGCTTTCCCACCGGAGCAAGGACTTAAGCTCGCCACCGAGTTGATTTCCTATTGCACGAAGCACATGCCGCGTTGGAACACGACCAACTTTTTCTGTTACGGCATCGAGGAAGCGGGCGGCACCGCAGTCCAGGAGATCGGGCTTATGCTCGCCTTCGGGATCGAACTCGTCGAGGCCTGCAGCAAGGCGGGCTTGGCGCCGGACAAATTCCTGCCGCGGTTCGGCTTTCAGATCGCCCAGGCCAACGACTTCTTCGAAGAGATAGCCAAGATCCGCGCCTTCCGGCGCATCTGGTCAGAGACGATGCGCGAACGCTTTGCTGCTGAAGACCCGCGCTCGATGCACGTCAGGATTCATACGCATACATCTGGCGCATCACTAACCGCCCAGCAGCCGCTGGTGAATTTGATCCGCACAACCATCCACGCTCTTGGCGCCGCCCTGGCCGGCACGCAGGCGATGGAGGTTTCTTCGTACGACGAGGCGCTCTCGATCCCGACCGAAGAAGCAGCCACACTCGCGCTGAGAGTTCAACAGGTGATCGCCGAAGAGACCAACATCACTGCGGTCTCAGACGCGCTTGGTGGCTCGTGGTATCTGGAGTCGCTGACAAACCAGATGGCGGAAGCGGCGCGAGCCCTTGCCGCCAGGGTCGAGGCTGAGGGCGGCTACATCGCTGCGCAGCGAAAGGGACGGATCCGCTCAGAGGTCGAGAGGTCTGCCGACCGCTGGCGCGAGCTGGTTGATTCCGGCAAGCGCAGAGTAGTCGGCCTCAACTGCTATCAGATCGACGAGGAGCCGGCGGTCCCGATCTTCCGCGTGGATCCGGAAGTGGAACGCGTCGCCATTGAGCGCATTCATGCTCTGCGCGCCGGGCGCAATGCGGACCGATGGGACGCGGCCATGCGCCGATTCGAGCAAGCGGCGGCGCACTTTGCCGGAAAGAACATTTCTGAGCTAGGCGACAGCGAGTTGATGCTCGCGGCTATCGAGGCGGCCCGTGCCGACGCGACCACGGGCGAGATGATGGGAGTACTTAAAAATACTCTCGGATGGGGCCCACCTCATGAGCATTGATCGAACGGAGGCGAAACTGATGGAGAGGCGCATTCGCGTGCTTCTCACGAAGCCGACACTTGACTGCCATGATCGTGGCGTCCGGCATCTCGCCCGACGCCTTCGTGACTCTGGTTTCGAAGTGATCTTCACAAACTTCCTGCTGGCGCAGGAAGTTGTTGATAGCGCTGTCCAGGAGGACGTAGCGGTCGTGGGGATCTCCAGTTCCTCGGGTGGTCACATGGCAGTCTTCGAGGATCTGCTGCGAGGCCTCCGACGAGCAGGCGCGGAAGAAATCCTCGTAATCGGGGGAGGCATCATCCCAGACGCCGACGCGCGCGAGCTCGAGCAGCAGGGTGTGAGCAAAGTTTTCGGGCCGGGAAGCTCGGCAAAATCCGTGGTCACATTCATTCGAGAAAACGTGGCTTGAGGATCAAACGGAGCGATCGTGAACTTGGTTCTTAGATGGGTACTCGCATTTACCACAGCGCTCTCGCTCTGTTCGTTCCTCGTCGCGCAGGGTAATACCAATAAATCGTCTGCGGCGGCCGTTGCGCAGGGTGCCGCGCCAGACGCAGCGTGGTGGGCCAATGACGATCAAGCCGACGGCGTTTCCGCGCCGGAGTACAAGAGCGTCGTCCGCACCTCGCGTTACGTGACGCTGCGTGACGGCGTGCGGCTCGCGGTTGATGTCTACCTCCCCGAGGGACTTAAAGCTGGCGCCCACCTGCCGACAATCCTGGAGCAAACCCGGTATCGGCGTTCGTTTGAATTTCAGCCGGAAGTCCGTGCCACAGCAGATCGAACTCCCGGCCGGGTCACAGAGTTTGTGACGCGCGGCTACGCTTATGTAATCGTTGACGTGCGTGGCTCAGGCGCATCGTTTGGCAACAGACGCGGAGAACTACTGCCGCTGGAAGCCAGAGACGGCAAGGATGTAGTTGACTGGCTCATCGGTCAGCCATGGTCCAACGGCAAAGTTGGGGCGACAGGCGTGTCTTACGTGGGCACGACCGCCGAGCTGCTGCTTGTTAACCGCCACCCTGCGGTCAAGGCTATCATCCCGCAGTTCTCTCTCTTCGACGCGTACACCGACATAGTTTTTCCCGGAGGCATCCAGCACACGTGGTTCCTTAAGATTTGGGCAGAAGCCGTTAGTGCGATGGATCGGAACGCTATCTCGGAGGAGCAGCGCCGCCAGATCACAGGTGTCCGCCCGGTCGATGAAGACTCCGATAAGGCGCTTCTGGCTCAAGCAATCCGAGAGCACGCAACGAACATAGACGTTTGGGCCGATCTCTCTCATATCGTCTATCGAGATGACCGCGCTCGTACCGGTTGGACGCTGGAGGAGATCAGTCCGAAGTCTTACGTCCGCGAGTTGGTGGGTTCAGCTGCCGCGATTTATGGTTATAGCGGCTGGTATGACGGAGGCTATCCACTAGCGGCTATCAATCGCTTCTTGACGGTTAGAAACCAGGGTAGCCGTCTGGTGCTCGGCCCATGGAACCATGGCGGTCGTTTCTACTTCAGTCCCGCGAATGGCAGGATGACCTCCGGCTTTCCGCACACCCTGGAGCATCTCAGGTTTTTCGATTATCACCTCAAAGGAATTAAGACCAGCATCGCTCAAGAGGCCCGCGTGCACTATTACACGATGGGCGAGGAGCGCTGGCACTCTGCGAGCACTTGGCCCCTTCCTCAGACGCTACGTCAGACGTGGTTCCTGGCGGGCGACAATGTACTGAGCCCGACGAAACCTGCTGCGGCGGCGGGTAGAGCGTTTGATACTTACCTCGTTGACCATACCGCCGGCACGGGTAGTTCTTCGCGCTGGAACACGCTGGTCGGCGGCGGCTTGGTCGAGTATCCAGATCGCAGCGCGGAAGACCGCAAACTGCTTACTTACACCTCCCATCCGCTTGAGCAGGATATGGAAATCACCGGGCATCCGGTCGTAACTGTTTTTGTCAGCTCTAGCGCCGCCGATGGTCAGTTTTTCGTCTACCTGGAAGAAGTGGAGGAGACCGGCCGCGTCCGGTATGTCACAGAGGGTCAGCTACGCGCACTGCACCGCCGGACCCGGACCAGCGGCGCGCGTTCGCCCTATAAATTGGTCGTGCCCTATCGCACATTCCTGCGGCGCGATGCTCGACCGCTCGTGCGCGGCCAGATTTCGCAGCTTACATTTGATTTGCTTCCGACCTCTTACCTGTTTCGAAAAGGGCGGAGGCTGAGAATCGCCATCGCCGGGGCGGATAAGGACCACTTCGACCCGCTTGCCGGTGAACCGCCGACGATTCAGCTGTACCGAGGCGCTGCTTTTCTTTCACGCATTGACCTGCCTCTGGTCCCACGCCGAATCGGAAATCGGAAGGATGCGCGCAGGTCCGAGAGCAATGCTGATCACTGAGCAACACCGCGGCGCCTACGAGCGCGACGGCGTCGTTTGTCTTCGAGGCGCATTTTCGCACGACTGGCTTACGTTCCTGGCAGACGCAGTGGAAGAAGCCATGACCTCGCCGGGGCCTCAGGCAGAGGAATACGTTGCGAGCGGAGGTTCGGGCCGATTCTTCGGAGACGTAGAACTTGCACTGCGGCTACCCAGGTTTCGGCGCTTTGCGCTCGAATCGCCTGCCGCCGAGATCGCGGGACGAATCATGGGCGCCTCGAGCGTGAACTTCTTCTACGATCAGTTGCTGGTTAAGGAGCCCGGAACCTCTGAGCGCACACCCTGGCACCAGGACCAACCATACTGGGCGGTCAGTGGCTATCAGGTCTGCTCGGTTTGGTTGTCACTTGATCCGGTTCCCGAGGAGATGAGCGTGGAGTATGTCTGTGGCAGCCACCTGTGGCCCGAGTTCAGCCCTTATCACTTTGTCGATGGCAGCCCATATGCCGGAACCGGTTTGCCGCCGCTGCCCGACATTGAAGCTCTTTGCCACCAGTACAAGATCAGCCGGTTTGCCCTGCAACCTGGAGACTGTCTCGTATTCAACGCGATGATCGTGCACGGAGCGCCCGGCAACACTGGACAACATCGCAGGCGGGCACTCTCGACGCGTTGGGCCGGTGACGACGCGCGCTATTGCAGACGTCAAGGTGAGGTTGCCATTCCCACTCAAGACCCGGGTTTGAATCACGGCGCGCGGCTCGATTGTGAACGGTTCCCAGTCGTTTGGACCGCTAGATGAGGAGTCATGAGCATACGTTTTGATGGCAGAGTAGTCGTTATCACAGGGGCCGGAAGCGGCCTGGGTAAAAGCTATGCTCTACACCTTGCGACTCGTGGCGCACGTGTGGTCGTCAACGATATTGGCGGGAATGTAGAGGGAGAGGGCGCCTCCAGCGTGCCGGCGCAGCTCGTTGTGGACGAGATCAAAAGAACAGGAGGAGAGGCGATCGCCAACTCCGATGACGTTTCGCAGATCGAAGGGGCTAATAGTCTTATCAGTCAGGCGGTCGACCAGTTTGGAACCGTGGACGTGCTCATCTGCAACGCGGGCATTCTGAGGGATAAAAGTTTCCTGAACATGCCGCTGGAGGATTTTGAGCTTGTGCTCCGGGTCCACCTTCTCGGCACGGTTTACGTCACCAGGGCCGCATTCCCCTTGATGAAAGCTCAGTCGTACGGGCGCATTGTCATGACTACATCCGCTTCAGGCCTTTACGGCACCTTCGGTCAGACGAACTACGCCGCCGCGAAGCTCGGCATCGTCGGTTTTATGAACTCGCTGAAACTGGAAGGTTTGAAATACAACATCCGCGTCAATGCTGTTGCCCCGCTGGCGGCCACGAGATTGGCCCGGGGAGTTTTCCCTGAAGAGATGGCCGCGCGTTTGAAGCCGGATCTTGTGGCTCCAGTTGTGGCCTACCTCTGCAGCGAACAATGCGAAGCTTCCGGCGACATCATCTCGGCTGGTGCGGGCTGCTACAGCGCGGTCAAGATCGTAGAGAGTCAAGGCTTCAGGTTTGACGCCGAGCAGGAGATTACGCCGGAGATGATCGCCGCAAAGTATCGTGATATCACGAATCCGGAAGGGGCGACCTCTTTCAATGACGCGCAAGAACAGTTCGCATCCGTGTTGATGGCCCACCGTTGATTGATAGATATGTCAGACTTTCATCCGCTAACGGGAATCAGAATCACGACACTGGCAACCAACGTCCCCGGCCCGGTTGCCGCCGCGCGATTGCGTGAGCTTGGCGCCACCGTAGTTAAAGTCGAGCCGCCGGGAGGTGATCCGCTCTTTCGCATTAGCCCGGCGTGGTACGAGGTGCTAACTCGGAATCAGAAAGTAGTTTGCCTGAACCTAAAAGAACCGAATGAACGAGCGCAGTTAGATCAACATCTCGAAGTGAGTGATCTGTTAATCACGGCAACGCGAAATTCAGCGCTCAAGAGACTCTCGCTCGGCTGGGCGCAGATACACGCAAGTTTCCCCAGCCTCTCCTATGTTGCCATCGTTGGACACGCGCCTCCCAACGAAGAGAAAGCCGGGCATGACGCAACCTATCAGGCTGAACTAGGCCTCATCACTCCGCCAGATTTGCCGCGCACTCTGCTTGCCGATCTGGCTGGAGCGGAGCGAGTGGTAAGTACTGCGGTCGCACTCCTCTTCGAGCGCGAGCGCAACGGAGCTGGTAGCCACGCGCAAGTATCACTTGTCGAAGCGGCGCGTATCTTTGCCGATCCATTGAGTTTTGAAGTTACCACACAGGATGGCCCGCTCGGCGGCGGACTGCCACGCTACAACATCTATCGCACGAAAGATGGCTGGGTTGTTGTGGCCGCCCTTGAATCGCATTTCTGGGAAAGACTTCAACACGAGCTTTGCCTACCGGAACCAACTCAGGAAGAGCTTGGGCGTGTCTTTCTAGCCCGGAACTCAATAGATTGGGAGGAGTGGGCTAGTGCGCGCGATCTTCCCTTTGTGGCAGTTCCTGAGTCGCTTTCTGAAAGCCGATGACCCGCGATCAAGAGAAAATGCAGGTGGCCTTTCAAGACACCTGGGTCACCCGCTTTTCGCGGCTGATGGCGAGGCTCGTGCCTGATGCCATCTCCACGTCGATCATTCTTCTTGGCTTCCTTTTTCTCTCCGCACTGATGCTTGGCAATACCTTGACGGCAACGCTCGATGCCTACTACCGAGGACTATGGATGCTGTTGCCGTTTACCATGCAGATGACTCTCATCCTGGTCCTCAGTTCCGTCCTGGGCGCCACTCCCCTCTTCAAAAAGATCGTCGTGGCACTTTCACGGAAGCCTACCACCGCCTTTCGGGTGATAGTTTTCTCCGTGCTACTAGCGGCGAGCCTTTCGTACCTCTATTGGGGGCTTGGTCTTGCCTTAGCGCCGCTGATAGCGATCTATTTCAGCACCGAAGCTGAACGCAAAGGGATTGAGATTGATTTTCCATTTCTCCTGGCGGTGATGGCAGCCGCAGTCTCTGTGTGGCAATACGGACTCTCTGCCAGCGGGCCGCTCTTGATGGCCACTCCTGGGCACTTCCTGGAAGCAACTACAGGCATAATGCCATTGCGGACAACGATCTGGACTCCTGCGGCGATTTTTCAAGTTACAGGCTTCACCTTCGCCTTAATCATCGCCGCGCGTCTGTTAAAGCCCAGGATCTCACAACCGATTTCTGACTTTCCAGACTCCCGCATGTTGGCAGTACCAGCCCGGACTTCTGAACCCAGAGTAGCTGAGGAAGGCCACCTCGCCTCCCCGTACAACTATTCGGAACTATTAGAACGAAACCGAATTGTTTCAGCCGTCATTTGTATGGCGTTGCTGAGCTGGCTCATTTACCATTTTTGGATAAAGAGAGCGAGCCTTGATCTCAACTCACTCAATACGTTCCTCCTCTTGCTGTGCTTTCTTCTTCACCGAAATGTTTCCAACTTTTCGCAAGCGCTACAAGGAGCCGTTGTATCCTGCTGGCCGGTACTAGTTCTTTACCATCTATACGCAGGGGTTGCCGGTCTCATCCAGTTCACTACGGTGGGCGAGTCCTTTGCCAGTCTGCTGGCGTCGGTATCAACGAAATACACATTTCCTTTATTGACCGCGACAGCGGGAACGGTCGTCGCAGTCTTTGTCCCGTCGAGTGGCGGACAGTGGGTCATTCAAGGTTACGTGACGTCCAGGGCTGCGGAGTCAGTTGGCGTGAGTGCTCAATGCGGAATGTTGGCTCTGGGCGTCGGCGATCAGATGGGTAATCTGCTTTCGCCGTTCTGGGCAGTTGTGATCGCGGGAATTGCCCGCATAGATTTCAGAAAGTTTTTTGGTTACAGCCTAATCTTCGCCCTGCTCTGGTTTGTTCTGGGTGTCTTCGCGTTTACTTTTCTGCCGTGTTAGAGAAGGTTACTAATGGAAACATTTGAGACGCCGTTTATCTCAATCACCGACGCTATCGCCAGCCACGCGAAATGGCGACCTGAAAGAACGGCGCTCGTATGCGGGGATCAGCGGGTCAAGTGGCGTGAATTTAATCAATTGGTCGACCGTGTGGCCAACGGACTCATCAAAGGCGGGTTGAGTAAAGGCGACAAGGTCAGCGTCCTCATGCTTAACAGCAACGAGATGCTTGAAATCATGATGGGTACAGTTAAGGCCGGGGGCGTCATCGTTCCGCTTTCGGTGATGCTCACCACCGAATCGCTCGCCACGATGATCAACGATTCAGACTCGCATTTCGTCTTCGCGGGAGCAGCATTCGCCCCGATGGTTGATTCGATCCGTCGCGCGCTGGTCAGTGTCCCGCAGGAAAACTTCTTCATTGTTGGCGATGAGGTTGTAAGTTGGCTTAACTACGAGAGATGGCGAGACGGCTCGCCGGACGCGCCGCCGCACGTGCGCCTGACTCCCGACGACGACTTCAACCTCATTTACAGTTCGGGCACGACGGGCACGCCGAAGGGCATCGCGCATACGCACTACGCGCGCCAGCAGTCCGCCTTCATACTCGCCATTGAGTTTCGCTTCGATGTGAATTCTATCGCCGTCGTGACCACGCCGCTCTTCGCTAACGGCACGTGGATCATGATGCTCCCATCGCTCACTATCGGTTCGCCGATGGTAGTCATGCCGCAGTTCGATCCGAAAGAGTTTCTTGATATCGTCAAGCGAGAGCGTGCCACGCACACGTTCATGGTACCCACACAGTACATCGTCACGATGGGTGTACCCGAGTTTGATCGTTTTGATCTCAGCTCGCTCAAGGTACTGCTTTCCGCGGGCGCGCCGTTGCGCGCCGACACGAAAGAGCAAATGCTACAGAAATTCGGTGACGGAGTTTTCGAACTGTACGGCCTCACCGAAGGCATCGCGACGACGCTCAAACCCGAAGAGATGGAGGGCAAGCTCTCGTCGGTCGGAACCACGGTATTCGGCGGCGACATCCGCATCATTGACGACGTCGGTATTGAAGTCACGCGCGGCGAGGCGGGGGAGATCGTCGGCTACAGCTCCGCGCTGATGCGTGGCTACTATAAAAAGCCAGCAGAGACCGCGGCGGCCATCTGGAAAGATGAGATGGGTCGCACCTATTTGCGTACCGGCGACATCGGCATGCTGGACGAAGATGGCTTCCTCTATATCCTTGACCGCAAGAAAGACATGATTCTTTCAGGTGGCGTCAACGTCTTCCCAAAAGACATAGAAGAGATAGTGGCACGCCACACGGAAGTCTCGGACGTAGCGGTCATCGGCGTGCCGCACGACAAGTGGGGAGAGACGCCGCTCGCCTTAGTAATTAAGAGGCCAGGCTCATCGATCACGGCGGAAGAGCTGATGCCCTGGGCCAACGAACGCCTGGCCAAACACCAGCGGATCACCGGCCTCGAATTTCGCGATGAGCTGCCGAGGAATGCTTTAGGCAAGGTGTTGAAAAAAGAGTTGCGAGAACCTTATTGGCGCAAAAAGGAATAGCGGCCGTCACACCTGACCTGTCAGGCGGTTCACTCACCAGAGGAGGCCATAGCATGTCCGAAAAGGCACCATCTAGTCTTAGCAGGGTCGAATCGATTGATGAGGCCTTACAAGAGAGTGATGCCCTCTATCGCACAGTTGCGGAGACCGCTTCGGACGCCATAATCACTATTAATGAAGAAAGCACGATCCTACTTGTCAATCGTGCCGCTGAGAGAATCTTCGGCTATTCAGTTCCTGAGATGCTCGGTCAACACCTCACCTTACTGATGCCTGAGTACTTGCGACATCTTCATCGCGCTGGTATCAAACGCTACCTTGAGACCAACCAACGACATATCTCCTGGAATGCCGTCGAACTGCCCGGACTCCACAAGGACGGCCATGAAGTCCAACTGGAATTGTCCTTCGGGGAGTTCTCGAAAAGAGGTAAACGGTTTTTCACGGGGATTGTGCGTGACATCTCTTACCGCAAACGCATGGAAGTGGAGCGCCAGGCAGTCTTTGAGATCATTCAGGGAGCCATAACGACAATTAACCTTGATGAGATGTTTAGTCTCATTCATCGAGCGATTGGCAGAGTCCTCTACGCTGAGAATTGCTTTATTGCGCTCTACGACCCAGACACTGACTTCATTAATTTTGAGTTTTGGGCTGATAAGTTCGATCCCCCGCCGCCGCCGCGGCCCGTCGGCATAGGCTTCAGCAGTTACGTACTCCGCACGAGCGAACCTCTGTTGTTGACGGAAGAACTCACGGCCCAAATGATTGAGAGAGGTGAAGTAAAACAGAGTGGCAGCTTCTCGCCCTCATGGCTTGGCGTACCACTGCGCACGGCTTCATCTACGATCGGCGTTCTTGCCGTGCAGCATTACGAGGACCGCAACGCTTACTCAGAGCTTGACTTGGAATTCCTGAGTTCGGTAGGCAACCAGGTTGCCTTGGCCATAGAGCGCAAACGGGCGGAGACGACGCTGCGTGAGAGCGCAGAAAAATACCAGACGATTCTCGAAGCCATCGAAGAGGGCTACTACGAGACTGACCTCGCCGGAAACTTTACCTTCTTTAACGATGCTTTGATTCGGCTGCTCGGTTATTCCAAAGATGAATTGATGGGAATGAACAACCGTCAATACATGGACGCGGAGAATGCCAAAAAAGTCTTTCAGACGTTCCAGCGCGTGTACACCACCGGAAAACCCGCCAGGGAATTCGATTGGGAAGTTATCAGAAAGGACGGAATCCACAGGAGCAACGAGGGATCCGTTTCGCTGAGACGCGACGCCGCAGGACAACCGGTGGGATTTCGCGGCATTGTCCGCGATGTCACTGAGCGTAAGCAAGCGGAGGCGGCGCTCAAAGAAAGTGAGGAACGCTATCGCACGCTCGTCGAGAGGTCGCCCGAAGGGATCGCCGTCCACAGCGAAGGCAAGATCCTTTACATCAACGCTGCCGGAACAAAACTCCTGGGCGCGGCCAACCAGGAGGAACTCATCGGCACGCAGGTGTTGGATTTGGTCCACCCCGATTACCGGGAGACCGTCGAGAATAGGATTCGGCAAGTTCTCGAAGAAGGGAAGCAGGCAGAGCTCACTGAAGAGAAGTTCCTTCGCCTTGACGGTCAGATCATCGACGTTGAAGTAGCCGGCATTCCGATCATCCATCAGGGCATGCCGGCTATTCAGGTCATCATCAGAGACATCACCGAGCGTAAGCGGACCGAAGGAGCGCTACGCGAGACCGAGGAGCAGTTACGACAGTCGCAGAAGATTGAGGCGGTGGGGCGCCTGGCAGGTGGCATCGCTCATGACTTCAATAATATGTTGACGGTCATTAACGGATACAGCGACATGCTGCTGAGGGAACTCGATCAAGGCGACCCCCTGCGCCGGAAAGTCGAAGGGATTAAGAAGGCGGGAGAACGTGCAGCCTCGTTGACTTACCAACTTCTAGCCTTCAGCCGCAAGCAGGTGCTTCAGCCTAAGGTAGTTGATCTCAACACCATTATCTCGGACATCGACAAGATGCTTCAACGTTTGATTGGCGAAGACATTCAGCTTACCACTGTTCTCAGTCCTCTGACTGGACAAGTGAAGGTTGACCCCGGCCAGATTTCTCAGGTTCTCGTAAACCTGGCTGTCAACGCCCGGGATGCGATGCCACAGGGCGGCAAGCTCATCATCGAGACCGCCAACTTTTATATGGACCAGGAGTATGCCAGGCAGCACTTCCCCGTCCAGCCCGGTTCGTATGTCATGCTGGCCATTAGCGACACTGGAAGCGGCATGGATGCTGAAACTCAGAAGCGCGTCTTCGAGCCGTTCTTTACTACCAAGGAGGTTGGCAAAGGAACGGGGCTGGGACTGTCCATGGTATACGGCACGGTTAAGCAATCAGGCGGCTTCGTTTGGGTCTACAGCGAGGTTGGTGTAGGAACGACTTTCAAGATCTATCTGCCGTTAGTCGAGGAGAAGCTTGAGGGCGCAGAAGCGGGCACGGCCTCAAGCGACCTGCTGACGGGCACAGAGAAGATCCTGCTGGTGGAAGACGAGGACATGGTGCGAAGGATCACACGGGACACTCTTGAGATGTCCGGTTACGAGGTGTTGGAGGCGCGAGACGGTGCCGAAGCGATTGCGATCTGTGAGCAAGAAGACTGCGGCATTGACTTGTTAATAACCGATGTAGTGATGCCGCGGATGAGCGGCCGCGAGTTGGCCGAGCGGTTGGCTGTCTTGCGCCCGGGTTTGCGAGTGCTCTACATGTCGGGTTATACGGACAATGCTATCGTGCATCACGGCGTCTTGGAAGCTGGTATTTCATTCCTTGGCAAACCGTTCACAGCGAACGCGCTCGCGCACAAGGTGCGGGAGGTGCTTGACGCACCCTGGAGAGGGTCAGCGAACTGAAGACGGACCGTTTGACACCGCGAAAGGACACGGTGTCTGAGCGGAGAGTGGTAGAGCACATCCAACAAAGAGTCGAACCTGACGCGTGCCAACGCACCCCCTGCTAATCGCGAAAGCGTCAGGCGCGAAGGGTGCAGTAGCCTCACACCGGAGGATAAGAATTATGGACGGTGGATTGATCGGAGTCATGATTGCTGTTTTGCTCGGAGCGTTCGCGTACGTCTGGCTACAAAAACGCAAGAAGTAGTTGACACGCTGAGACCGAGACCATCGATACGTTTTGCTTACTCAGGAGATCTGTGTCAACGGAGGTCGTATCGCAGCTTCCTCAGAGATTGAATACGACGTGTACCAGCTTGGATGAAGCATCTTAAGGAGGACGTGATGCCAAGATTCCTAACGGCGACTGCTCTATCTGCGCTTCTGACCGTGACCACCGCAACGGCACAGTGGACGGTTAAGCTGCCACAGCCGACGGGCCCCTATCAGATCGGCACAACTTCTTTCGCTCTGGTTGACCACACGCGACCGGAAGCGTTCACTAACGACCCCAAAGACCATCGCGAACTATTGATTCGCGCCTGGTATCCCGCACAGCCCGCGGCCGGAGCCAAGCCGGAGCCTTTCTGGGGGAAGAACACTAAAGAAATTGGTGCGCTTCTCGCTCAGTATATGCGCTTACCAAAGACGGCGTTCGATGAACTCGCTTTGGTTCAGTCCCACGCGTATACGGATGCAGCACTCACCAAGTCGAAGTCCTCGTATCCAGTACTCGTTTTCTCGCACGGTTACATTCCAGGCTTTCTCGCTCAAAACACTGCGCAGATGGAGGAGCTAGCCAGTCATGGGTATGTCGTATTTAGTATCGGTCATGCGTATGAGACGGTCGCCAACATCTTTCCCGATGGGCGCGTTGTCCCTTTCAGTCAGGCTCGGCTTATGGCATTCGGGCAGGGCGCGGGAAAAGCAAATGCGCTGGTCACGAAGTACAATGCGGCCACTGATCCGGCTGAGAAAGACTCTCTCATAAGACAAATAGCGGCTGCGTGGCCGGTACTACACGAAAGCCTTCGCATCTGGGCTGCCGACGTCCGCTTTGTACTGGACGAAGTTGAGAAGATGAACTCAGGTAAACGGCAAAGCATCTTCGCAAGGAAGCTCGATCTGAAGCGCATCGGCATCTTTGGGATGTCTTTCGGCGGCGCTACGGCAGGTCAGGTTTGCGTAGTTGATAAGCGTTGCAGAGCCGGCATTAACCTGGACGGTTTACAGTCCGGCGACTTGATCGATCGCCCGATGGAGCGCCCCTTCATGTTCATGCAGAGCGAAGCTGCTGGAAATATCAATCGTCTCTTTTTTGAGCGGGCGAAGAACGATGCCTACTATGTCGTCGTTAAGGGGACCAAGCACTTCAACTACTCCGACTTCTCGCTGTTTTCGCCTGACTATCAAAAGGCCGGAATTCTTGGTTCCATTGACGGAACGCGCATGGAGAGCGTCATGAACGCTTACGTCCTGGCTTTCTTTAACAAGTATCTAAAGGGCAAGGATACCCCTCTGCTCAAAGAACCTTCAGCTAACTACCCTGAGGTCGAATTCAGTTTGCGCCACGCCAGATGAACAGAGAGAGAGAGAAGTAACCGATGACCGAGAACAATTCTGAAACGCTTGTCCTGACCAGCCAGGAAGGAGCGATTCAGGTAATCACACTGAATCGGCCAGACAAGAGCAATGCGCTGCATCCTGATCTGGTCAATCAATTGGCTGAGATTCTCGACGCCGCGGCGAGCAACCAGCAAGTATCCGTCATTGTAGTAACGGGAGCAGGACGCAGTTTCTCCGCAGGGCTTGACCTGGAATTGTTGCTGAAGTGGACGAACGAAGAGAAACTCGCTTACCTCGATACAGTGCTGCCGGTTTTCCGCAGAGTGTGGGAAATGCCGCAGCCGGTTATTGCAGCCGTCAATGGTCCTGCCATCGCCGGAGGATTCGATCTCGCAGCGTTCTGCGACCTCCGACTAGCTTCGACCGATGCCATCTTCGGACAAGCGGAAATCAACCTCGGGCTTACACAGATCATCCACCCTCTTTACAAGTCCATTGGGCTTGCGAATGCGAAGGAGATGGCTCTGACCGGTCAGAATATCTCTGCCGAAGAAGCTTACCGCATCGGCCTGGTGAATCATGTCTATCCGCCTGAGGAACTTATGTCCCGAGTCATGAAGCTGGCTGAACTGCTTGCGTCCAAGCCGCGCTCAGCGCTCCTCGAAACTAAAAGGTTAACGCGCGAGTTGATAGATCTCGATACGAAAAGCGCGCTGAATGAAATCGAAAGAACATTTCGTGGGTGTCTTGAATCCGATGAGCATCGAGAACGACTCGCAGCCGTTTACTCTCAAATCAGCAACCGCGCTTGATCGATTTGGAGTGCGCCGGCAAAGCGAAGCGGCGACGGCGCTTTGGATATTGTTCGTTCTTCTTGCTTGAATCAAATCGAGAATCCAAAGCGGTGTCGCGCTACGCTTGCCACCGCACTCCAAAAAGTTGTGGATACGTCAGCATGTTTATGAAATCGTGTACTTAAGAAGGATAAGAAGTGAGTCGCAAAGTCTATGTTGCCGGAGTCGGCATGATTCCGTTTACCAAACCTGGAGCGAGCGATCCGTATCATTTGATGGGGGCGCGAGCGACGCGTACTGCTCTCGAGGATGCGAAGCTTGAATATTCGCAGGTGCAGCAAGCATACGTAGGTTACGTTCACGGTGATTCGACATGCGGACAGAAAACGCTCTATGGCGTTGGCATGACGGGCATCCCCGTCATCAATGTCAACAACAACTGTTCGACCGGCTCAACCGCACTTTTCCTGGCACGCCAGGCGGTTGGGAGCGGTGCGATTGAATGCGCTCTGGCGCTTGGCTTCGAGCAGATGGAGCCAGGTGCACTCTGCGTAAAGTTTCCAGATCGTCCCAACCCGTTTGAGTCCTTTGACCAGATCACCGCGGAGCTAGTCGGGAGAGAGGAGATTCCTTTGGCGATCCGCTACTTCGGTGGCGCTGGTCTTTCTCATATGCAGAAGTATGGCACGACGATCGAGACCTTCGCCCGCATTCGAGCCAAGGCCAGTCGCCACGCCGTCAACAACCCATTCGCAATCTTTCGCCGGGAACTGAGCGCTGAAGAAGTTCTGGAATCTCCGGTCATCATGCATCCAATCAATCGTCTGATGGTTTGTGCACCAACCTGCGGAGCGGCCGCCGCCATCTTGTGTTCCGGAGAGTTTGCACGTAAGCACAACCTCGACCAGACCGTTTTTATTGCGGCGCAATCGATGACTACCGACACGCCCGCCACGTTTGAATCAAACGATATGATTGAACTGGTAGGTTACTCGATGGCGCAGGAAGCTGCCCGGCAAGTGTACGAACAAGCTAGTGTTGGTCCTAACGACGTTGACGTCATAGAACTCCACGACTGTTTTGCGCAAAACGAACTGATCTCTTACGAAGCGCTCGGACTGGCAGCAGAAGGTGAAGGCGAAAAGCTGGTCTGGGATAACGACAACACCTACGGCGGCAAGTTCGTCGTTAATCCTTCGGGCGGCCTGCTATCAAAGGGGCATCCATTAGGAGCTACAGGCCTGGCCCAGTGCGCCGAACTCGTCGAACAATTGCGCGGGCGTTCCGGGTCTCGCCAGGTGGAAGGAGCGCGCCTTGCCCTGCAGCATAACCTTGGTCTGGGCGGGGCTTGTGTGGTGACGCTCTATAGCAGGAACTGAAACATGAATTCAATGACTTCGCCCACCTTAACGGAGATACTGCACGCGCTGCAATCACTAATACTGCTGGAGGTTACGATGACACGTAGAACAATCAGGATCGCGTCCCTGATGCTTTGCCTTCTGGCGTGGGCTGGGCATGTTCGGGCCCAGGAGAAGGTTCTCACGCCTGAGCTAATCTTGACCATTCGTGATCTGAACGACGCGCAAATATCACCCGACGGGTCTCGGATCGTTTTTCAGATCTCGCGCACGCGCACGGCGGAAGAGAAACCCGGCGCGTCGATACCGGAGTTGTGGCTCGTCCCGGCCGGCGGCGGCGAGCCGGTGCGCTTCACGACCAGCGAGGAGGGTGAGCGCGCGGCGCGTTGGTCCCCTGACGGGCGGACAATCGCCTTCCTCTCGCGCCGCCCCGGCTCTGAGCACACGCAGGTCTATCTCATTTCAGCCGACGGTGGTGAAGCGCGTCATCTCACGAACGCCGAGAACTCGGTTGCAGCTTTCAAGTGGTCGCCTGACGGCAAGTGGATTGCCTATACCGCCAGAGATGCTAAAACGAAGGACGAGCAGCAGGCCGAGCGCAAGGGCGAGGACTGGACCGTCACCGATCGCAACTACAAACACATTCGACTTTATGCGATTGAGGTCGACTCAAAAAAGAGCCACGTTGTTACGACAACCGACATTACGGTGCACGACTTTGACTGGTCGCCTGACGGGCGTCAGCTTGTGGTCGCGGCTGCCGACACTCCGACGGTGGACGATTCGTTCATGAAGCTGAAGCTCCTGACCGTGCAGCGGTCTGGCGGGACACCGAAGCTCGTCTCGAAGACAGCCGGCAAGTTGAGCCAGCCGCGCTGGTCGCCCGATGGCAAGTGGATCGCGTGGCTCGGCGCCACCGCTTTCAATGACTCGTTCGCCGGCAGCATCTTTGTGGCGCCCGCCTCCGGCGGTGAATCCGAAAACCTCACGCCGAATTACGACGCCACGGCGATCTTGCTTTCATGGGTTCCGAACCAGTCGAACACGCTCGCTTTCACAGCGATTGAGCGACAGGACACCCGCGGCTACACTCTCGCACTCCCCGCCAAGAACCGGACACTGATTCCGACCGGTGGCCTCACCCTGCTTGGAGGTCTGAGCTTCAGCCGGGACGGCAATCGTAGAGCGTTTGCAGCCAGCACGCCGTCGCATCCAGCCGAGGTTTTCCTGGTTGACGCGAGCGGCTCGGCCCCGAAGCGGCTGACAAAACTGAATCCGCAACTGGACCGGATAACGCTCGGCCAGCAAGAAGTTGTGCGCTGGAAGTCAGTTGACGGTCTGGACATCGAGGGCGTGATCGTTAAGCCCATTGGGTACCGCGCCGGGCGGCGCTATCCGGTGGTCATGCAGGCCCACGGCGGACCAGAAGGCGCTGACCTCAACGGCTGGCTCGGCAGCCCTGGGCGATGGGGACAAATGCTGGCGGCTCGCGGTTTCGTGACCTTCTATCCGAACTACCGAGGCAGTATCGGCCGCGGCCCGAAGTACGCGATGGCGGACCATCGTGACCTGATGGGCAAAGAGTTTCAGGACATGCTGGCCGGGATCGATCATCTGGTGAAACTCGGAATCGCCGACGCGAATCGCATCGGCGTTGGCGGCGGCAGCTATGGCGGCTACACCAGCGCATGGGCGGCCACTTATGCAAGTGAGCGCTTCAAAGCGGCCATTATGTGGATGGGCATCTCAAACTGGCACAGCATGACTGGCACCTCCGACATCTTCCTCGAGAACTCGATCGTCCACTGGGACGCGATCATGTACGACAACTACGCGCTCTATTGGGAGCGGTCGCCGCTCGCGCATATCAAACGCGCCAATACGCCGACGCTCATCATTCACGGCGCTGCCGATCCGCGCGTGCCGATCGGCCAATCGCAGGAGATGTACACCGCTCTGAAATGGAAGGGCGTTCCCGTGGAGTTCGTTACGTACCCACGCGAGGGTCACGGAGTTGTGGAGCGCGCACACCAGGACGACTTCATGCGCCGCGTCATCGGCTGGTTCGAGAAGTATCTCAAGTAAGTGAGTTAAACGACGAGCCGGATGTTTTCGCCCTCAAATTGGGCGCACTGGAACCAGGGAGGAACAAAACTAAGTGATGAAAAAGGAAATTCTGATGAAGCAAACTTGGATGGCCGCGGCGCTGATGGTGATACTCACCGTCGGCGGGTTTGCGTCCGCACAAACACCGGCCACGAATCCCGACTCGTCGGGACGTCTTCCCGTTGATTCTGCGCTGCCAAGGCTGGAACGTGAAATCGCGCGGCTGACGAAAGGGGCTGGCGGAGTCGTCGGAATCAGCGTGATTCACCTTGAGACCAATCGCCGGGTCTCGCTTAACGGCAGCGAACGCTTTCCGATGGCCAGTGCCTACAAAGTGCCTATTGCCGTCCAGCTCCTCACGCGGGTGGACAAGGGCGAAGTACGACTTGATCAAATGATCCAGGTTCAACCAAGCGACCTGCACCCAGGCAGTGGGACGCTCACTGACCTCTTCAATCAACAAGGCCTGGCTTTGTCAGTCCGCAACCTCTTAGAGCTGATGATGTTGATAAGTGACAACAGCGCTACCGACGTTTGTCTTCGTCTCGCGGGTGGGCCGGAAGCGGTCACTGCCCGAATGCGAGCCGCCGGAATCAACGGCATCGATGTCAACCGCTCGACGTTGCGACTGATTGCTGATTGGGCCGGCGTCACTCAATTGCCGCCGGAGAGCGAGTGGTCGCCAACTCTCTTCAGGAGTCTATCAAGCGCCGTCAAGCCGGAAGAAATGAAGGCAGCGGCGGCAAAATTCAATGCTGATCCTCGGGATACGGCGACGCCAGAAGCGATGACAGTCCTCCTGGAGCGAATCTATCGCAAAGACTTGCTCAAACCCGAAAGCGCGGAACTACTACTCGATATCATGCGACGCTGCCGCACCGGGGAAGCACGATTAAAAGGGATGCTTCCGTTAGGGACCGTGGTGGCGCATAAAACGGGAACGATCGGCGGCACCACAAACGACGTCGGCATCGTGACACTACCGGAAGACGCTGGTCATGTAGCCATCACAGTCTTTGTGAAGTCGTCGGAAAAGGAAGTTTCAGCGCGTGAGCGCGTTATTGCGGACGTTGCTCGCGCGGTTTACGACTTCTTCCTGTTCCAGCCGCGTGAGGGTGCTTTAACGTGGGTGAACCAATGATCAATAGCTAGCACTGATTCGTGTTGGTTCGTGTAGTTTCGTGGATCGTTACCGATTCTCTGTCAAAACAAGACGATCCACGAAGTCACACGAATCACCACTAAGGAATCGCAAGTCTAACTCAAGCTAATTCTGACTTTTGAGGCAAAGCCACTCTGCTGATTTTGATTGTGATGGAACTCTTTTCGCCGCGGAGGAACGAGGTCACAGAGGTTTGGAAATTCCCCATAACATCAACGAGGCTCCTTATGAACATACGACATATACTTTCTGGTTTATTTCTGTCTCTTGCCGTCTCGGCCGTTTGTTTCGGTCAGGGGACGAGACTGCTTCGCCACCCAACGGTTAGTCGCGACTCGATAGCCTTTGAATATGCTGGCGACTTATGGATCGTCTTACGCAACGGTGGTCAAGCTCGACGATTAACGGCCACTCAAGGTCTGGAGATTCATCCATTCTTTTCGCCTGACGGATCTCAGATCGCGTTCTCCGGAACCGTCGCCGGAAACACAGACGTTTATGTAATTCCTGCCACCGGCGGTCAGCCGCGTCGCTTAACGTATCACCCTGGTCCGGATCGGGTGCGCGGATGGGCGCCTGATGGACGTCGAATTGTTTTCGGGTCGTACCGAGCCAGCGCGCCTCAGCAAGCATACTTCCGACTTTGGACTATCGGTTTGGACGAGGGTCTCCCGACACCTTTACCTATGCCACGCGCATTCAGTGGCGCTCACTCACCTGACGGTCGTCGCTTTGCGTATGAAGAGTTTTCGACAGCATTCATTCCAGATTGGCACGAAGCGAGTCAGTGGCGTCATTATCGCGGTGGACGCACTCATCCCATCTCAGTCGTCAATTTAGCCGACCTTTCTGTTGAAAAGGTTCCCTGGACCAACAGCAACGACTCAATGCCGATGTGGGTTGGAAACACGATCTACTTTTTGTCCGATCGCAATCACACCGTAAACCTGTTTGTATATCGGGGTGATGGCAAACCACCAACACAACTAACGCAACATGACGACTTCGACATCATGACTGCCTCAGCCGGGCCGGACGCAGTTGTTTACGAGCAGGCGGGTTACCTTCATCTTCTCGAGACAAAGTCGGGCAAATCCCAGAGGCTGACGATCGAGGTAAGTGGCGATCTTCCGTGGGCCCGTCCTCAATTCAAAAAAGTAGTGAGCATGATCCGAAACTCGGCTCTTTCGCCAACTGGCGTGCGCGCCGCTTTCGAAGCACGGGGGGAGATTTTCACGGTGCCTGCGGAAAAGGGCGACTATCGCAACCTGACACAGAGTCCGGGCGCACATGATCGTAGTCCGGTGTGGTCACCTGATGGTTCGCAGCTCGCCTGGTTATCAGATGCAAGTGGCGAGTATCAACTCATGATCGGAGATCCGTTAGGCGTGACTGCTCCCCGAACCATCGCATTGCCGTCGTCTGCATTCTTTTCCGGACTCGCATGGGCTCCAGACGGAACGCAAATCGCGCTTCAGGATAGTCATAAAAATCTTTGGACAGTGACGGTCGCAAATGGTACCGCTACTAAGATCGATTCTGATTCCTACCCTGATCCGTTTCGACAGTATGATGCAACGTGGTCGCCCGACTCTCGCTGGGTGGCATATTCAAAGAATCTGCCTAGTCATCTGCGGGCCATCTTTGTTTATTCAGTAGCCGATAAAAAATCTGTTCAGATTACTGATGGATTAGCCGACTCGATTTCACCTGCCTTCGATGCTGGAGGGAAATACCTCTACTTCCTTGCCAGTACGAACTATGGCCCAAGCACGGGATGGCTGGAGATGAGCTCCATAGATCGCCCGGTCCGACGTGCGATCTATCTCGCGGTACTCAGCGCCACTGAACCGTCGCCTCTCTTGCCTGAGACTGGTGATGAGCCACCGCCTCCACCGTCTCGGACGGAAGCACCTCAGACACCGCCACCCGCAGCCGCCCCACCAACATCGCCGAAGTCGGTAGCAGTTCGCATCGATTTTGATGGAATTGGCCAACGGGTACTTTCGGTTAACGTTCCGGCTGGAGATTACAGCAGCCTGAGTGCAGGCGCCGCGGGATCCTTTTATTACACCGAGCCGATGGTTCCCGGCGCCGCCGGGCCGCCAAACTTACGCTTGCAGAGATATCAGATTTCTGCACGGGCGGCCGCGCCATTCCTCGAGGGTGTTCGCTCTTACATTGTCTCAGCAGACAAGAAGAAAGTTCTGTACCAGGCGGCCGCGGGCGGGGGCACAAGTTGGGGCATCGTCGCGACAGACCGACCCGTAAAGACCGGCGATGGCCCAATTAATGTGGCACAGCTCGAGATGCGTGTTGATCCCCGTGCAGAGTGGGAGCAGATCTTTAAAGAGAATTGGCGAGTGCAACGCGAGTACTTCTACGATCCCAAGATGCACGGAGCCGACTGGCAGGCGATTTACCAGAAGTATCATCCGTTAGTAGCTCATGTGGGCCATCGCGCGGACCTTGCGTATCTGATCGCCACTGTGGGTGGAGAACTTGCAGTGGGCCACTCGTATCTAACGGGCCCTGGTGATGCACCTGGTGAAGATCCGGTTTCAGTTGGATTACTGGGCGCAGATTTCGCCGTTGAGAATGGCCGATATCGAATTACCAAGATTTACGGAGGCGAGAACTGGAATCCAGAGCTGAGGGCGCCCTTGAGTGCGCCGGGTATTCAGGTAGCTCAGGGAGATTATCTGCTTGAAGTGAATGGTCGTCCGCTCGCTCCTCCAACTAATATCTACAGTCTCTTCGAAGGCACAGCAGGACGGCAGACGCTGATCCGAATTAACAAGACGCCTTCGTTTGAAGGATCGCGAATCCTAACAGTTGTTCCGATAGCCAGCGAGGAAGGTCTTCGCACACGCGCCTGGGTTGAAGAGAACCGGCGTAAAGTCGACAAACTTTCTAGCGGACGATTGGCGTATGTGTGGTTGCCGAATACTGCAACGCCCGGATATACCGCATTCACACGCTACTACTATTCCCAGCAGGATAAAGAAGGTGCGGTTATCGACGAGCGTTACAACCAGGGTGGTCAGGTAGCCGACTACATTGTTAACGAACTTGACCGCAGGATTATGGGTTACTTCGCGCAACGCGACGGCGAGCCTTCCACCTCTCCCACAGCTGGCATTTATGGACCGAAAGTGATGCTCATCAACGAGTCAGCGGGCTCTGGTGGTGACGCTTTGCCGTATTACTTCCGTTTGCGAAAAATGGGACCATTAATTGGCACGCGCACGTGGGGGGCTTTGGTTGGCACCACGGGTTTTCCGCCAATGATCGACGGCGGTGGCATTACTGCCCCGAATTTGGCGTTTTATGACCTCTCGGGACGTTGGGCCGTCGAAAATGAAGGTGTGGCTCCAGACATTGAGGTCGAGTACACGCCGGCGGAAGTAAACAAGGGTGGCGATCCGCAACTCGAGCGAGCCGTGCAAGAAGCCATGAAGTTGCTGCAGCAGAGTCCTATGCGACGAGTGCCCCGACCCGCACCGATTAATCGCGTATCGAGGAAACCGTAGGTCTGTCAGTAGTCCGTGGTCAGTTGTCAGTGAGTCGATAGTAGTCAGTCGGTTCGTGTCAGTTCGTGTGATTTCGTGGATCGTTTTTGGGGTTAGTCAAAGAGCGATCCACGAAATCACACTAATCAACACGAAAAGAACCACAATGACCACTGACGACTGACCAGAAAGGCACAAATGAAGAAAGCAATTACGGTCGTATATCGCTCGTTCGTCGTACTAATGTTCTTCGCCGTCGTTGCGCCTCTCAAGGCGCAGCCGGCAAACGACGCGATCTTCACTCGCGCCGAGGCGATGATCCCGATGCGCGATGGTGTGCGTCTCAACACGCGCATTTACACGCCAACTCGCACCAATGAACAGTTTCCCATCTTGTTGCTTCGGACTCCATACGGAATCGGTAACGCTATGCCCGTCCAACTTGCAGCGGCCATTCCCGAATTAACTGCTGAAGGTTTCATTATTGTGCAGCAGGACATTCGCGGACGATTCAAATCGGAAGGGCAGTTCGTCATGCTGCGCCAACCGCGTGATCCAAAAGACAAAAACGCCATCGACGAAAGCACTGACACTTACGACACGATTGAATGGCTCCTGAAAAATGTATCCAACAATAACGGCCGAGCTGGGATCGCCGGAACCAGCTATGGCGCGTGGCTCGCGGTGATGGCCATGCTTGATCCGCATCCGGCGTTGAAAGCCGTCGTGCAGCAAGCGTCACCGGCCGACATGTGGATCGGTGACGATTTTCATCACAATGGCGCTTTCCGTCTCAGTTATGGTTTCGAATACGCCTACATGATGGAGTCGTCAAAGGAGATTGCTGATGTCTCCAAAGTTATCGACACCTTTGATACGTACGAGTGGTATCTGAAACTCGGCACCCTCGCAAACGTTGAGTCGAAGTACCTTCACGGCAAGATCCCGAGTTGGCGAGACTTCGCAACCCGGCCAGACTACGACGAGTTTTGGAAACGTCAGGCATTTGCCCCCTGGCTGAATCGTGTGACCGTCCCAACCCTAAATGTTGCCGGGTGGTGGGACCAGGAAGACTTCTATGGCCCAATCAAGATCTATGAGTTGCTCGAAAGACACGACCAGGCGAAGCAAAACTTTCTGGTCGTTGGTCCATGGAATCACGGTGGATGGTCGAGAGGCGAAGGCAGAAAACTGGGCAAGATCGATTTCGGCAGTGCGACTGCGGAACATTATCGACGCCAGATACTCGTGCCGTTTCTTGCGCACTATTTGAAAGGCAAGGGAAGTCATGAACTTCCTGAAGCGTTGACTTTCAGGACAGGCGCCAACGAGTGGGTTCGGCACGATGCATGGCCGCCGAAACAGAACGTTGTAGACCGCAGGCTGTATTTACAAAAGGACAGAGCGCTTTCGTTCACCACTCCGCCGGCAACAGGCGAGTCGTTCGACAGCTACACTTCCGATCCGGCAAATCCGGTTCCTTACCGTCCGCGTCCGATCAAACTCCGCAGCGGCTGGTCGACGTGGCTGGTCGAAGATCAGCGCTTCGTGGACCATCGACCGGACGTGCTCTCATGGATCAGTGAACCACTCAAAGAAGATGTGGTCGTATCGGGGAGGATTGTCACTAATCTATTTGCTTCGACGACGGGAACTGACAGCGACTGGATCGTAAAGCTAATCGACGTCTATCCGCAGAAATACGAAGCCGATCCTGAAATGGGCGGCTTTCAACTGATGATTGCCGGCGATGTTTTCCGTGGCCGTTACTCAAAAAGCTTCGAGAAACCTCAGCCGATTCCGTCGAACTCTGTTCAGCACTATCAAATTCCGTTTCCGGCCAACGATCATGCCTTCAAGAAAGGACACCGGATCATGGTGCAGGTTCAGAGCAGTTGGTTCCCGGTGATCGATCGCAATCCGCAGCGATTCGTGCCGAATATCTTTCTCGCGAAAGAGTCGGACTTTCAGCGAGCCACTCAGCGAGTGTTCCGCTCAGGCCGGCATGCGTCTTACATCGCTGTGCCGGTCGTTGAGCCCACGCGGCCGTGATGATCTGTAGTACCAACCAGGCAGGACACTCAATGACGTCGCCTACTTTCACAGACATCCTGCACGCGAAGCAAAGAATCGCTCGCTATCTGCCGCGCACCCCTCTCGGCAACAATCCGGCGCTCGACAAACTCTGCGGAGCGCGCATCCTCGTCAAACACGAAAACCATCAACTGACCGGCGCCTTCAAGGTGCGCGGTGGTATCAATTTGATCTCGCAGCTCTCAGCTGAGGAACGCGAGCGTGGGGTCATCACCGCTTCCACGGGCAATCACGGGCAATCGGTTGCTTACGCGGCCAGCTTCTTTCACGTCCGTGCGACCGTCGTTGCGCCTGAGAAAGCTAATCCTTTGAAGGTCGCCGCGATGCGCGACCTGGGCGCGGAAGTGCTCTTCCATGGCGCAGACTTCGATGCTGCACGCGAACACTGCGAGATTGTGGCGCAACGCGAGAATCTGCGTTACATCCATTCGGCCAATGAGCCAATGCTAATCGCGGGCGTCGGCACGATTGCGCTCGAGATTCTTGAAGACGCGCCCGATGTAACGACAATCATTGTGCCCATCGGAGGCGGCAGCGGCGCAGCCGGCGCCTGCCTGGTAGCGAAGACGATCAACCCACAGATTAAGATCATCGGGGTGCAGGCCGAGCGGGCGCCTGCGGCCTACAACTCGTGGTGCGCGCACGAACTGCTCGAAGCCAAGATGGAGACTGCCGCCGAAGGTCTGGCCACGCGCACCGCTTTCGAGCTGACCCAGCGCATCTTGTGGGAACTTCTTGACGACTTTGTGCTGGTGAGTGAAAACGAAATGCTCGAAGCCATTGCTCTCTACGTTGAAAAGGCGCACACGCTCTCAGAAGCTGCCGGCGCAGCGTCGCTGGCAGCCGCGCTTAAGATCCGCGAGCGTCTGGCAGGTCAAACGGTGTCGGTCGTTCTGAGTGGCGGCAATATCACAGTCGAACAACTGAGTGCCGCTCTTGCCGTTTACGCCGGCAAACCTAATTTTGATTCTCAAAAGATCAGCCGATAACAAAATGCCGACGGCGAACGTCGCCTTGAGAGAGAATGAATGCGAGTTACGGTCTGTGAGTTAAACAACGCTCCGGACGCTTTCGCCCGCGAATGGGAGCAGTTGGTGGCCCATGTGAAAGCGGAGTCGAGCCAACTGGTGTTGCTCCCGGAGATGCCCTTTTGCTCGTGGTTCGCGGTGACTAACCAATTTGATGCGGCAGTGTGGCAGCAGGCAGTTGCGACTCACGATGCCTGGCTCGAGCGTTTGATTGAACTGGCGCCGGCCGTCGTGCTCGGATCACGTCCGGTGAACGATGGCGGCCGTCGACTAAATCAAGGATTCGTTTGGGATCAGACCGCTGGCTACCGTGCAGCTCATCTCAAGTACTATCTGCCGAATGAAGATGGTTTCTGGGAAGCCTCCTGGTACGAACCTGGCGATGGCAGATTCATCCCGGTTAGTTGCGATGCCGCGCGAATCGGATTTCAGATCTGCACTGACATATGGTTCATGGAGCGCTCCAGAGCCTACGGCAAAGTCGGAGTGCACCTGATCGTCAATCCGCGGGCGACTGCACGACCGACGCTGGATAAGTGGCTAGCTGGTGGACGCGCCGCGGCCGTAGTCGCAGGGGCGTACTGTCTTTCCTCGAATCGTGTCAGCGACGAAGCTTCAACCGTGACGTTTGGCGGGCAGGGCTGGATCGTTGAGCCGGATGGCGAAGTGCTGGGGCTGACTTCTTCCGACCGCCCTTTTGTGACGATCGAGATTGATCTGGATGACGCCGAGCGCGCGAAATCCACTTACCCTCGATATGTTCGTGAATAGCAGTGATGCTGAAATGAGAAGAGATTGACCAAAGCCAAACTGAAAGAGATAACGTTCAGAAGCACTATCATCTGCACTTTGCTCGCCGGTCTCACCGTGCCTTCGTTCTTCAGCTCGAGCGCAAATGAAGTTTACGACGTTGTTATTTTGAATGGGCGGGTGATCGACCCTGAATCAGGACTTGATGCGGTGCGTAATCTGGGTGTTTCCCGCGGAGTCGTCAAAGCAATCACCGTCAGTCGCCCGAGCGGTCGCTTAGTAATCGACGCCAAAGGGCTGGTTGTGTCGCCTGGCTTCATAGACCTTCATCAGCATGGGCAGACCGAAGAGAATGACCGTTTCAAGGTAATGGACGGCGTGACGACGGCCCTGGAATTGGAAGTTGGTACGGGAGATGTGGACCGTTGGTATACCGAACGCCAGGGAAAGACGATGATTAACTACGGTGTGAGCATCGGACACCTGGCTGCCCGGATGGCTGCGATGCGAGATCCGATTGAGTTCCTGCCGAGTCGCGAGGCGGCACGCAGAGCCGCCACTGACGATGAAATCGCCGAGATGAAAGCGCACCTCGAACGCGGTCTTCGCCGCGGTGCGGTTGCAGTTGGGTTTGGCATTCAGTATGTGCCGCACGCGTCACACTGGGAAATCTTAGAGATGTTTAGAGTTGCCGCGCGCTTCGGATCTTCGTGTCATGTCCACCTGCGAAATGCGGGTTTAAGAGAGCCGGCGAGCAGTACTCAGGCTCTTGAAGAGGCAATTGCAGCGACGGCAATCACTGGCGCCCCACTTCACGTCGTACACATCCAAAGTACTGGCGGTAAGGCTACGCCGAAGTTACTCCAGATGATTGCCGAAGCACGGTCTCGTAATCTCGATGTCACAACAGAGTGTTATCCCTACATTGCCGGCATGACCGACATCAAGTCGGCGATCTTCAACGAGGGGTGGCGTGAAGTCTTTGGGATTGATTACGGAGACCTGCAATGGGCGGCGACTGGTGAACGACTGACGAAAGAGAGTTTCGAGCGATATCGGAAAGTGGGAGGATTCGTCGCAGTATTCTCCATGACCGAGGAGATAGTTGAGGCCGCTCTCAAGAATCCTCTGACCATGATCGCCAGCGACGGCATCTTGGACCACGGCAAGGGACACCCTCGAACTGCCGGCACTTACACACGCGTTTTAGGCAAATACGTTCGTGAGCGAGGAGCACTAACCCTGATGGATGCTCTACGCAAAATGACGCTCATGCCGGCTCAACGACTTGAGCGGCGTGTTCCTTCGATGAAGCAGAAGGGAAGGATTCGTGTTGGAGCCGATGCGGACCTGGTGGTCTTTGATGCTCAACGTGTGATCGACAAATCCACCTACGATGAGCCCGCCAAATATGCTGAGGGTATGAAGTACGTTCTGGTGAACGGCGTCGTGACTGTTAAAGATGGACAACTGCAACCGGGAGTTTATTCCGGGCGACCCGTTCGTGCTCCGCACTAAGCTACTAACGGTGCTTCGGCGTGGCTAGTACAAACATCGTTCTTCCGATTACTTCTTCGAACTCCAACCGCTAAAAACTATTTGACCCTGCCGGCGAAGTCCCCCCGCTGTGGTTAAGGATTTGTTTGAAAGCAGTCACCGACATTCGGTCCGCGGTGACAACTTTTTACATTCCGGTGCGAACGAGTGGCAACGTTCTGTCGAATCTCGATGTATGCTATCGCCCACCATGTTCCGAGATGCAATCAGCAAACTATCGCTGCGAAAAAAGCTGACGATACTGGCATCAGTAGGCGTGTTCCTTCCCGTTCTGGTGTTGACTTATATGCAGTATCGATCGCTCGCAGACCTCGAGAACAAAACCAAAGGCGCATTCAAGGATAACCTGCGACAGGGATTTACCATCCTACAGCGTCAAATGAAACAACGGCTGGAGGACGTCGCAGCTCAAACCTTGAACCCGGTAGGCAACATGCACCTTTCGTTGCTTTCATCACCAGGGACCGCGCGGGGCGCGGAAGAGATCGAAAAATATTTTGCAAACGTAAAGCGTTCGCATCCTGAGATTGAAGAGATTTTTGCTTTCGCCTACTCGGATGGTAAGCAAGAGACAAGCAGTTATGCGTATTTGTATTCAGACAACTTTGTGAAAATCGCTCAAGCAGAATTCACCCCTACGCAGTCCCACATTCTCTCTCTATTTGACAGATCGCGAACGGCCCAAAGTTTTCTCGACGCCAATCGCAACTATTTATTCGCGCATGATTCCTGTCCGACCTGTCCGCCGAGCATGCGTGAAGGAACATATCTGTTTTATCCGTTGCAGGACCCAACAGAGGATTTGGCAAAAGGAGGGCAGAGCGGTTTTGCGGGGGTCTTATTAAACGAACGTTTCGTCAGAGATGACTTGATAGCTCGCACTATAGAGAGACTTTCAAGAACATATCATGCATCAAGTGGCTCACCAGAGATAGCCATTACGATTAGCGACGACAATAAGCGCGTACTTTATACAAACGCGGGGGCACAAGACGGATACTTTCTCGAAAGCAACTTTGATCGTCCGTTCTCCAATTGGAAGGCAGGAATCGGGCTGAAGAATACAAATCTCGAAGACCTCGCGCGCAACAGTTTCTTGCATAGTGCCGGAGCAACTTTCCTGGTGCTGGTGTTCTTACTTTGTGGTATAGCCCTTACTATCCGGGCTACTGACCGCGAAGCACGTCTGGCGCAAGCGAAATCAAATTTCGTTGCTAATGTCTCGCATGAACTAAAGACACCTCTATCGCTGCTCAGCCTGTTTTCTGAAATCCTCGAACTCGGTCGCGTCAAAAATGAAGAGAAGAAGATCGAGTACTACCGGATCATTCGCCATGAAAGCCGGCGTTTGAACAAGATGATCGATAACATCCTCGATTTCTCAAAAATCGAGGCCGGACGCAAAACGTATAATTTCGCCGCTGGTGATATGGCAGAAGTGATTGAGAATGTAATTTCCAGCTATCGCTATCAGATCATCAATTCCGACTTTGACATTCAAACAAACATACCGGCCTGTCTGCCGCCAGTCTTAATTGACCGCGATGCGATGGCGCAGGCCATCTCAAATCTGCTTGATAATGCCATTAAATATTCAGGCGAGGTGAAGCAGCTTTCGATCACCACGGAAACCGTTCGGTCTAATCTGTCTATTGAAATCGCAGATCACGGCATTGGAATTCCACGCGCTGAACACGCAAAGATTTTTGAGAAGTTTTACCGTGTGGGCAACGGACTGGTTCATGATGTAAAGGGTAGTGGCCTCGGCTTATCTCTGGTGAAGCACATTATTGAAGCTCATAAGGGAACCATCTCGGTCGAAAGCGACGTCGGTAAGGGAAGTGTTTTCAGGATTCTCCTTCCGCTCGCGCGCACGGCCGCTGATGATGTCCGATAAGCTTTAGCTTGTCGTTGTGCTGGAGGAGATTCAAGTTTAATCGGAGCGAGACAGTGACGTTGCTCAACGACAAGTAAAGCTTATCTGACATTGCTAGGCCGCTGATGCTGAGACCGGAATCTAGGAGAACAAGTTGGCCAGAGTCCTGATAATCGAAGATGAACCCAACATGGTTCTCGGACTAAAAGATAGCTGTGAGTATGAAGGCTACGAGGTCTCTGTGGCACGTGATGGAAAGGAAGGGTTAGAGAAGGCCTCGACTGAGAAACCTGACATCATTCTGCTCGATGTGATGCTGCCTTTGATGAGCGGGATAGATGTGTGCCGCACCTTGCGCACCCGCGGGATCGAGACTCCAATTCTTATGCTGACTGCTCGGAGTGAGGAGACTGACAAGGTGGTCGGCCTGGAAGTTGGCGCAGATGATTACGTGACCAAACCATTCAGCATTAAGGAACTGCTCGCGCGAATCAGGGCGCATTTGCGCAGGGCTGCAAAGCAAGTCGTCGAAATCGAAAGTTTCACATTTGGCGACGTGGAGTTGAATTTCAAAAAGTACGCGGCTCGCAAAGGCGGGCAAGCCTTAGAGCTGTCACCTCGCGAATTCGAGATCTTGCGTTACCTCATCCGGCGTCGAGGTGAAATCGTCACCCGCGATCAACTGCTCGACGAAGTTTGGGGATATGACAGTAGCCCGATTACTCGCACGGTGGACAATCATATCGCCAAGCTGCGGCAGAAAATCGAGCCTGACCCGTCCAATCCGCAGCACATTATTACTGTTCACCGGCTCGGCTATCGCTTCATCGAATAAACCGCGGCTGAAAAACGAGAGTATCCACAGATTACACAGATTACGCAGAACAAAGAAATGCGCGACAAGGCTAGGTCACTTGGCAGCACTACTTCTGACAAGGCAGGTCACTTGCCAGCTCTATTTCATGTCAAAACAAATCGCCGTTTTTCCAAACTGCGGCTGCCAAAATTCAGCAGAAAGCCGGTGACTTTCAGATAGTTTATTACCTGAGCCTCTTCGATCGAAGTCAGTCGACTGAGCGCTTTTAGTTCCACGACGATCGCATCGAAACAGATGAAATCGGGCCTAAAAAACGATTCCAGTGTGTGCCTTTTGTAACTAACGAGAAACTTCGGCTTCGACTGATATGGGACTGAGCGTCTTGCCAGTTCGATTCCCATTGTCTCCTGATACACGGGTTCCAGAAAGCCACACCCGAGTTGACGATGAACTTCCATCGCCGCTCCGATAATCGTATAAGTTCTAGCAGGCTGCTGAAAAAGTAACTTTAGCGCATGGTCCAACGTAATAGTAGCGAGTAGTACAACCTCGCAACCAGGAGAAAGAAAACCAATGCGCGGAGACGATCTTCAGCAAGCGGGA
>Ga0187892_10001378_pt1 | contig 55834 bp, 55 predicted proteins | sample MA1701073metaG_FD_139345 | JGI IMG/M metagenome (GOLD analysis project Ga0187892, IMG submission 139345) | Bio-ooze microbial communities from a basaltic lava cave in the Kipuka Kanohina Cave System on the Island of Hawaii, USA - MA170107-3 metaG ...
CTACGAGGATCGGCGCTCGGTGACGACCATCCGCGCGCTGCGGATCGGCGAGAGCAGCAGCATTCGCGGCGAGCTGACGCATCTTGCGGAACGCTACGTCGGACGAGCCCAGCGACGGATCCTCGAAGGCGTCCTGCGCGACGATAGCGGGTTGCTGGCTCTCACCTGGTTTCATCAGGTGGCGTACTTCCGCAGTCGCTATCAGGTCGGCCAGCGGTATCTCGTACACGGCAAGGTCGAAGGCGGGCTCGGAAGCCAAAAGCGAATTGTTCATCCGGAAATGTACACGGACGACGAACTGAAGGGGCAGGGCGTCCTGCCGATCCATCTGAAGCCGACATCCATGAGCGCCGGCGTGATGCGCGGCATCGCGCAGGGCGCGGTGAAACTTTGGGCGCCGCGCATGCCTAGCGTGCTCCCAGCAACTGTGGTCGAAGCAGTCGGCGTAACCGATGTGCAGCAGGCGATGGAATTGGTGCATTGCCCGGATGCCGACGCCGACGTGGATGCGTTGAATTCGTTCCGTTCTGCTGGACACCGCTCGATCGTTTTCGACGAGCTGTTCTTCCTGCAACTGGGAATGGCTTTGCGGCGACGCTCCGTGCAAGCCGAAACCGGTCTGGCACAGCCGGAGCGCGGGCTGCTCACGCGGCGATTGTTCGAAATCCTGCCGTTCAAACTTACGCCGGCACAGCAGCGAGTCCTGCGCGAAATTCTCAGGGATATGGCCGCCCCACGTCCTCTCCACCGGCTGATTCAGGGCGACGTCGGTAGCGGCAAGACGGTGGTCGCTCTGATCGCCAGTCTGGTGGCAATCGAAAATGGACGGCAGGCGGCCTTCATGGCGCCAACCGAGCTGCTCGCCGAGCAGCACTTCAACACCATTCGCATGTATGCCGAGCGCCTGGAGCTGGAAACGGTGCTGCTGACCAGCCAGCTGTCCAAGGCGCAACGGCGCAAGGCGTACGACCGTATCGCTTCCGGCGCAGTACAGATCGCCGTCGGCACACACTCGCTGATTCAGGAAGGGATCCAGTTTCGCGATCTAGGTCTGGGAGTCATCGACGAGCAGCACCGATTCGGTGTCTTGCAACGCGCCGCCCTGCGCCGCCTCGGTGGTTCCACCGGAGCGGACGGCACGGCGGTCACGCCCGACATCTTGCTGATGACGGCGACGCCGATCCCGCGAACACTGGCAATGACTGTCTACGGTGACCTGGATATTTCGGTCATCGATCAGATGCCTCCCGGTCGGAAACCGATCAAGACGCTGCTGTTCTCCGAGAGCCGGCGGGCGGAGGCTTACGATCGTGTCAAAGCCGAGCTGGACCGCGGCCGCCAAGGTTACGTCGTCTATCCCTTGGTCGAGAGCTCCGAAGCGCTCGAGCTGCGCGACGCGACCACGATGGCGCGAGAGCTCTCGCGTGCGGTGTTCCACAACTATCGTGTCGGCTTGGTCCACGGGAAGATGAAAGCGGCAGAAAAGGATGCCGTCATGCGGCGGTTCAAGGCGGGTGACGTCCAGCTCCTGGTGAGCACTACGGTGATCGAAGTCGGCATCGACATCGCCAACGCCACGGTCATGGTGATCGAGCACGCGGACCGCTTCGGCCTGGCACAGCTGCACCAGCTGCGCGGTCGGGTAGGCCGCGGTGCCGAGGCGTCGTATTGTCTTCTGATCGCACCTTTCCTCAAAGGTGACGATGCTTACCAGCGGTTGACGGCGATGACGCGTACCACCGACGGCTTCAAAATTGCGGACATCGACCTCGAGCTGCGCGGGCCAGGTGAGATGCTCGGAACGCGGCAATCGGGCATGCCGGATTTTCGTGTGGCCAACCTGATCCGCGACCGTGGGTTGCTCGATGAAGCCCGCCGCGCTGTCGATGCCTGGCTCACACGCGATCCGCGGTTGCAGACACCAGAGTCCTCTTTGTTGCGCCGCGTGCTCGTCCATCGATGGGCAGGACGCCTCGAGCTTGCCGACATCGGCTAGTGCGAAGCTTGAGATTTGACATCGTCGGGCTCCCTGAGTAGCAACACCGGAACCCGTCCAGAGGAGGATGTGATGCGATCTCTTTGGCTTCTGTTGGCAAGCGCCGCGCTCGGCGTAGCGGCTGTTGCGGTTACACAAGCGCACGAGGATATGGACCTTCCGGAGGGCCCTGTGCGCGACCGGCACGAGCTGATGGAAGCAGTCGGTAAGAACGCGAAGGCGATCGGTGATGCCCTCAAAGCCGGCGAGACGGCGAAGGTGAGCGCACCGGCGACTGCGATCGCCGCTGCCGCGAAGAAAGTGCCGGCCCTGTTTCCCGCCGGAAGCGAGCACCCGAAGTCGCGCGCCAAGAAAGAGATCTGGCAGGAACCCGAGGAGTTCGCCGCCCTCACGAAGAAGCTGGAAGATACCGCCAATGCGCTAGCGCAGACGGCCAGCCAGGGCGGCGACGTGGGAACCGCGTCCAAGGAGCTTTTCGCCGCCTGTAAGGCCTGTCACGAGAAATTCCGGATCCCGGAAGACTGAAGCGCGAACGCTCCCCGGCGAGCGAAAGTTGATTGAGATTCAGTAAGTTCCGTGCGAAAGTTTGCGCCGGAGGTCGTGCATGTCGTTGGCCAAAAAGATGGTGATCCTGATCCTTTCGGTAGCGCTGTTCGGCGCCACCACGCTTCGCCCGAAAGCCGTCCACGCCATCACCGACTGGGGCTGGGCCGGCATCGGTGTCGCATCGTACGCCGTGTTGGTGATCACCCTGACGGCGATCGTCTTCGGTGGCAAGTCAGCGCCACTCAGCGACGAAAACGGCATGCCGCCTTTGCAAGAAGACCAAGACCCGGGGACCCTCCGGTTGGGAACCAATTGCGCCAGTACCGACGGGAACGTCCCCCTTGCGTGCTGGTAGACCGTGGACATCCCCGACGTAGCGAATTGGTCCCATCAATTTGACGCCAGCTCCGCGGAGTGCCTTGTCTTCGTGATGAAGGAAGGCATGCTGTCCGCCGTAGCTCACGATCTCAAGCTCCAGTTCCAGGAATTCGAGGTTGCCGTCGACCAACCGAGCCGATCGGTCGCCGCCATCTTCAACGCCGATTCGGCAACGGTGGTGAGCGCCCTCAAGGAGGGACAGGAAGAACCGCACGCACTGTCGGCCGACCAAAAGACGCAGATCGAACTGAGCATCCGCCTCGATGTCCTCAAGTCGCGCGAGTATCCCGACATCGTCTTCGTCTCGGAATCGGTCGTCGACAGTGAGCTGGGCTTCGTCGTCAAGGGCAACCTGGAAATTCAAAACAAGGCACGGCCGATCATCTTCCCGGTTCGGCAAGCGGATGGACACTTCGTTGCCGACGTAAATATCCACCAACCCGACTTCGGCATTGAGCCCTTCAGCACCATGATGGGGGCCATTCGCGTGCGGCCAAACGTTCTGGTGCGTCTCTCGATCCCAGTCTCGTGAGCCATTGGAACGGCGCGTGACACGAATGGTCGTGCGCCCTATGGCTGGTAGGCAGCCAAACCACTGGCTTCGATTGCTAGCTGGTCGTGTGCCGGCAGTAACGTCGCGGCGCGTTCGTCACGCAGGCGCCGCAACATGAGCCGCAACGCGGCGAGGCGGCTATCGTCCTCCGGCACGACAAGGAGGCGATAGAGAAACGGCTTCGAGATGTTGTGATTGATGCCGTCGACGTGGTTCACGACGTCGCCGAGGAAAGCGTACAAGCGGGCGCCGCTGCCGGGACCAACGGTTGCGAGAATGACCTGTGTGTCGGGAGTGTGACCGCCGGCTGCGAACACCGACACTCCCGGAAAGCCCGGCACTGAAACAAGCGCGTCATCGCGCAACTCTTCGATTCGGGCGCACCCCGCTTCCGCGATCATGGCTCGGCCGGGCGCGCTCGTGTAGTTGCCGTAGCGTGCCTGTGTGGTGGTCATGAAGATGGGCAGTGCTTCACGGCGCTGGCGACAAATGGCAGTCAAGCCGCCAACATGATCGGTGTGCAGGTGGGTGAACAAGACCCCGCCGACCTCGGCGACTCGCGTTCCCAGCGCATCCGCCACACTCACGAGCGGTTGCATTGGTTCGGCCTGCGCCAACCACTCGAGCGGGCGGCCGAACTCGACCGCCGCAGCCGAGGTCATGCCGGCGTCGATGAGCAGCGTGCGACCATCGGCCCAGCGGAGGACAAACGACGGATGACTCATGACGTAGCGCGTAGCGGGGGAAGGATCGGAGCCGGGATCGACAACGGCCGAGCGCGGCATCACCTGGCTGGCGGTATTGATGTAGGTGAGCGAGACCGGGCCATCGGTCACCGGTGCAACCAGCGGTACAGACAGCACATCGGGTAGCGGGCCTTCGTGGCTGCGCAGCGAGATGTGCGCCCACGCCAGGCCGCCGGCTGCGGCGAGAATCGCCAAGCCGATCAACACGACCAAGATGACGAGGATCCGGCGCAAGCGAGTCCTTGCAGTCCTTGCTGTTCCTCAGGTCCCTTTAGCCCCCGCCTCAGAACTCCACCACCGCATCGGGCGCATCGCTGAGATGAACGGTGTCGACGAAGCGGACCAGGTGATCGCGCAGCGACATGATGATCGACTGCGTGCGTACACCGTGACCGAAGAAGCGCACCCCACGCAGCATCGATCCGTCGGTGACCCCGGTGGCGGCGAAGAGGATCTCGGGACCAGGTGCGAGATCGGTTTCGCGGTAGATGCGCTTCGGATCATCGATGCCCATTCGCTTCAGTCGCTCGACGAACTTCTTTTCTTCTTCAGGGCCAGTCTTGTACGGCACCAGGCGGGCTTCCATGCCGCCGTTGAGACAGCGCAGAGCGGCGGCGGAGAGCACGCCCTCGGGGGCGCCGCCGATACCCATTACCGCGTGCACGTTCGTGCCGCGCACCGCGGCGGCGACAGCCGGCGACAGGTCGCCGTCGCTGATCAACCGGATGCGGGCGCCGGCCGAACGGATATCCTCGATGAGTTTCTCGTGGCGCGGCCGCTCGAGGACGATGACGACGAGGTCGCTGACTCTGCGGTTGAGCGCATTGGCAATCGCTTTCAGGTTCTCTGCCGGCGGTGCATCGAGATGCACCTTGCCGCGTGCGGCAGGGCCGACGATCAGCTTGTGCATGTAGCAGTCCGGGGCGTTCAGCAATCCCCGTTTGCCCGACGCGGCAAGGACGGCGATAGCCCCCGGTGAACCGGTCGCACAGAGGTTGGTGCCTTCGAGCGGGTCGACGGCGATGGACACTTCCGGATCGGTGTCGCGGCCCTGACCAACCTTCTCGCCGATGTAGAGCATCGGCGCTTCATCACGCTCGCCTTCGCCGATGACGATCTCGCCGCGCATGGGCACGTTGTCCATCGACTGGCGCATGGCTTCGGTAGCCAGTTGGTCCGCCAGGTGGCGGTCCCCTTGTCCCATGGTCCGCGCCGCCGCGATCGCCGCCGTCTCCGCGACGCGCAGAAATTCGCGCGATATCAACCGTTCAAGTCCAAGACTCATCACGCTGACCTCCCACCGAGTTGCTTGGTGCCGTGTGGTTATCCGAGCGCCCGGTCCGAATCAACTTCTTCGTCGCGATGCCCACGAGCTTCGTCGGAAAGCGGACCCGCAAATCCCTGGAAAATGCGATCCGAATCGGGTAAGCCCACGGATATCGCTTGAGACTTGCGGAGGAAACTCGTGATGAGCAACCAACTCGAATCAATCGCTCGAGCTATCGTTGCCCCCAAAAAAGGCATTCTGGCCGCTGACGAAAGCGGCGGTACGATCAAGAAGCGCTTCGATAGCATCAACGTCGAGTCGAGCCAGGAAAATCGCCGCAATTATCGTGAGATGCTGTTCCGCACCAAGGGAGTGGAAGAGTTCATCAGCGGCGTCATCCTCTACGACGAGACCATTCGGCAGCAGGCTGCCGACGGCACGCCCCTGGTCAAACTACTACAAGACAAGGGAATCCTGCCGGGGATCAAAGTCGACACAGGAGCCAAGGATTTACCCTTCGCTCCGGGCGAGAAAACCACCGAGGGCCTCGACGGCCTGCGGGAACGCTTGGTCGAGTATCGCGGCCTCGGAGCGAAATTCGCAAAATGGCGCGCGGTCATCGACATCGGCGACGGCATCCCGACCGATTACTGCATAGACACCAACGCCGATGCTCTCGCACGCTACGCCGCGCTGTGCGTCGAGGAGGGGATCGTTCCGATCGTCGAACCCGAGGTTCTGATGGACGGTGGACACGCCATCGAGACGTGCTACTCGGCCACCGAAAGGACGCTGCACGCTCTCTTTTCCGCTCTCTTCCGGCAACGCGTACCGCTCGAACAGATCCTGCTGAAGCCCAACATGGTGTTGGCGGGGAAGAAATGCCCGAAGCAGGCCGGAGTGCGCGAGGTCGCCGAAGCGACTCTACACTGCTTCAAGCGCACGGTGCCGGCTGCGGTTCCGGGGATCGTGTTCCTCTCCGGCGGGCAGAGCGACGAAGTCGCCACCGCTCATCTCAACGAGATGAACAGGCTCGGCGGCGGCCCGTGGCAGCTCAGCTTCTCCTACGGCCGCGCTTTGCAAGCGCCAGCACTGAAAGCCTGGGGCGGAAAGCCCGAGAATGTAGCCGCCGGACAGCGTGCCTACTACCATCGCGCCAAGTGTAACGGTGCAGCCCGCGACGGCAGCTACACCGAGCAAATGGAGCGGCAAGCGGCAGCTTGATGGGTAGGGGCTCACACCGCCTCGACCGCCAAACCTCAATGCCGCCGTAACGCCTGCATGTCTGACAAGTCCCTGGCACCGACGCTGCTGCTCGCCATGCCGCAGATGCTCGACCCCAACTTCTCCCGCAGCGTCGTTCTTCTGTGCCGTCAGGAGGACGACGGTGCGCTCGGGCTCGTCGTCAACCGACCGACGGATACATTGGTGTCGAGCATCGTCGAGCTCGACAAGCCGCTGGAAGGAGAGAGCAAGATGTCGGTGTGGGTCGGCGGTCCGGTCGAACCGCAACGCGGCTGGCTCCTGCTTGGGTTCGACCCCGGGTCACCCGACGCCATGACGATTGGATCCGGGCTCTACCTCTCGGCCTCGGCCGATGTGCTGCGGGCACTCATGGAAGCAGACGACGATTCCGAGAAGTACGGGCGGTTTCTACTTGGATATGCCGGCTGGGCCGGCGGACAGTTGGAGAATGAGCTGGCGCAATCCGCCTGGCTGACGGCTGACGTCTCGCGCGACCTGATCTTCGGCACACCGCCTGACGAGATGTGGGAAACAGCGATCCGCAGCCTGGGCATCGATCCCTTCGCACTACAGATGGGGGGCGGCGTTCACTGACCGCCCGAGGCGAGCACTGCCGTAACCGGCGTTCCGGGCCATGGGTCTACTGACGGGCAAGCGCGCTCTCATCCTGGGAGTCGCCAACGACCACAGCATCGCCTGGGGTATCGCGCAGGCGATGCACCACGAGGGTGCCGAGGTCGGGTTCACCTACGTCGGTCCGAGCATCGAAAAGCGGGTACGGCCGCTTGCCGCGTCGCTCGGCTCGCAGCTGATCCTGCCCTGCGATGTGACCAGTGATGACGAAGTTCATGCCCTCGCCGACGGCGTCGGAAAGCACTGGAAGAGTGTCGATGTGGTCGTTCATGCCATCGCATTCGCCGAGCGCGACGAGCTCAAGGGGCGGTTCATCGAAACGTCGCGCCTGGGCTTTCGTACCGCTCTCGAGGTCAGCGCCTATTCGCTGGTCGCCGTGGCGCGCGCTCTCGAAGCTCTGATGCCCGCGGGTTCGTCGATCCTGACGCTGACCTACTTCGGGGCGGAGAAGGTCTTGCCAAACTATAATGTGATGGGCGTAGCCAAGGCGGCGCTGGAAGCCAGCGTACGTTACCTGGCGGCCGACATGGGCGAACGAGGCATCCGCGTCAATGCAATCTCCGCCGGCCCGGTGCGCACGCTGTCGGCAGCCGGAATTACAGGATTCAAAGACATGATGCGCCACCACGCAGAGCGAGCACCGCTGCGACGGAGCATTACAGCGGACGAAGTCGGCCGCACCGCGGTGTTCCTTGCGAGCGATCTAGCCAGCGCAATTACCGGCGAGATCATCCACGCCGATGCCGGCTACAATATTCTCGGCATCTGACGGATCGGCGTGATGCGTCCCATCCTCTTCGAGATCGGCGAAATCTCCATCCCGAGCTTCTGGGCGATGGCCTTGCTCGGCTTCGTCCTCGCTTTTCTCGTCACACGTGCGGACCTGATCCGCCGTGGCAAGCCGGTCGTCTTTGCGTACGATCTGATTCTGTACTCGTACATCGGCGGTTGGGTTGGCGCCCGGCTGTTTCTGATCCCCACCGGGTGGAACTATTTCAGCGAGGATCCGCTCGGTTTCCTGCTGTCGGGCAGCGGCTGGGTCTGGTACGGCGGCGTGATCGGTGGGGCGTTGGCGGTCTACTGGCTGTGTCGTCGCAGCGGCATGTCTCTGCTCGAAGCGAGCGACATCGCGGCACCGGCGCTGGCGATCGGCCTGGCGATCGGGCGAATCGGCTGCCAGCTGTCGGGCGATGGCGACTACGGCGTACCGACCGATCTGCCCTGGGGCATGAGCTATCCGAATGGTGTCGTGCCGACGACGGAACGCGTCCATCCCGCCCCGTTGTATGAAATGATCGCCTGCTTCGCGATCTTCGCCTACGTCTGGGTACGCTATCGGCCCGAGCTTCCGGTCGGCGATCTGTTCGCGAGATATCTGATCGCCTCGGGGGTTGTGAGGTTCTTGATCGAGTTCGTTCGCAGAAACCCAGGTTGGCTCATCGGCCTGACGACGGCACAGTGGATCAGTATTGCGTGCATCGTATTGGGCTTGGCATTGCTGCGCCGCGCACCGCAGCCGGTCATTGCCAACGCTTCGCCGCTGGCTGCCGGCGACTGATCATTCCTGGCGCAAGCGCCGCGCGCGCCAGCAGTTTTGGCCTGTTGCGACTGTACTAGGGCGAGCGTAGAATCCACCGGTATGAAGGTGTTGCTCGCCGGCTTGTTGCTCGTGATGCCGGCGATGACCTCCGCCGAGATCGTCGCCTGGGTGGATGACCAGGGCGTACGACACTACACCAACGTTCCCGAAGACGTTCCGAAGGTCTATCGCGATTCGGTGCGCACCGTCGTCAAGGAGATGCCGCGCAGCAGTGTGGAACCATCGGTGACGGAGCCGCCCCGACGCGAGCTTGATCGACCCGAACGACAGCGTTTGGCGCAGGTGGTGTACGACCGCGCCGAGCGGGCGGACGACTATGTCCGCGGGTTTCTCGAGGGGATGGCGTACGTGCGCCGCGATGCGAGGGGAGGGGACATCAACATCCAGGGGCCGTTGGCGGTGGCTCGCGCCGACGCCAGTGCGCCCTATATCGTGAGCGACCCGTACTACCTCGATCCCTTTCCGTTTGTAACGACGGCTTTCGATCGAGGGCGATCGCGTCATCAGACGTTGCGGATGTTGTTGCAGGACCAGTTTCAGCTCGATCGATCGTTGCCTTGGGTCTACCCGGCGCGCTTTCCCGTACCGCGCCTCGGTGTCGACCTGAAGCCCTTCCATCCGCGTGGGTTGCCGCGCCGGTTTCCCCGCGAGGCGCGTGTAATCGTACGCTGAGCCGCGTCGCTGACGATCTCTGATTCCGGACAGCTTCCGTGTCACATCCCCGAGTTCTTTCTGTCGCGCGCAGCTTGCTGCTCGTCATCGATGTACAGGAAGCCTATCGACGCATCGCCTTCGAGTTCGACCGCACGTGCGGTTCTGTCAGCCGCCTGATCGACGCGGCGACGCTGTGCGGAGTTCCCGTGCTCGCGACCGTGCAGTATCCGAAAGGACTCGGAAACCTCGTCGCAGAGGTGCTGGATCGCCTGCCGAAGGGCGCGGCGGCGGTCGAAAAGCTGTCGCTCAGTTGTTGTGGGACGCCACAATTCAACGGAGCCATGGCGGCGCATGGCCGGCGCCAGATCGTCGTCTGCGGCCTGGAAGCGCACGCGTGCGTCAATCAAACGGTCCACGACCTGCTCGCCGAGGGCTATCAGGTCCACGTGGCGCGCGATGCCATCTCATCGCGGTTCGAGCCCGATTGCGAGGTGGGGTGGCAAAAGATGATCGGCTCCGGTGCGGTGCCGTCCTCGGTCGAGATGGTCTGCCTCGAATGGGTTCGCACGGCGGCGGCTCCGGAGTTCAAGGCCATACAGAAGCTGATCAAATGAGGTGATCGGCAAGCGCTTCCTTGTCGCTGCTCTATTTCGTGTGATATGCGACCGACTCGTTGGATCAATCCACTGGATGCGGGGTAAGGCTGATGTGGGAAACGAACACCACCATGCGGTTTCAGGAGCGCCGAGCGGCGCGGTTGACGATGGTCGTAGTGGTCTTCGGCGCGTCGCTATGGTCGGTCGCCGTCGTGCTTCCGCGCGCTGCCAAGGCCCAGCGATCTGAGGTTTCATTGATCAGCGTTGGCCGTGACGGCATGCCGGCCAACGGTCGCAGTGAGCTGCCGGCGCCCAACGGTGATGCTTCGGTAATCGGCTTCAAATCCGCCGCCTCAAACCTGATCGCTTCCGACAATAACAGTTCGATCGACGTCTTCGTCGCCAATCGGGGCGGCGCTATCGAACGAATTCCCGAGACCACCTCGTTTCCTCCGAGTGATCCGGACGGCGAGAGCTTCCCTCCCGGACTCGATTATTCGGGCAACATCGTCGGCTTCGCCTCGGCGGCACGCAATCTGGTCCGCAACGACCTCAACCAGCAAGTCGATGCCTTCGCTTACAACCGCGCCGCCGGTCGCACCGAGATCTTGACGCTGGTCCTCGACGAAGTTGAGGAAGGCTCGCTCGGGGGCAGGGTTGCCGACTTGCCCGTCAGCGTCAGCGGCGACGGCAACTTGATCGTCTTCACCTCGGGGTCCGACTTCCTCGTCGACAACGATCGCAACGAAGTCTTCGACGTATTCCTGTACGATCGCGAGAGTGACGAGATCGAGCTGATCAGCGTCGCCAATCTCGGCGGCGGCGGCGAACGCGCAGGCAACGACCTGAGCGCCAACGCGACGATCAGTGGAGACGGTAACTTCGTGGTCTTTTGCTCCGAAGCATCGAATCTCACTATGGACACCCCGGAAGACTTCGCCGGCATCTTCCTCCGCAATCGGGACGCGGGCACGACGGAGCAGATCGCAACCCTCGGACAACAGCACTGCCTCCAGCGTGAGTTCACTCCAGCGGTCAGTGAGAACGGCAGTTACGTCGCCTTCGTTTCTGAGTTCCAGCTAGACGACCAGGACACCAACGGCGTGAGCGACGTGTTTGTATGGCACGACGGCAATATCACCCGCATCAGCCAGGCCCTCGGCGGCGGCTCGGCGAACGGTCCGTCGAGCTTCGTGAGTCTCAGTGCCGACGGAACTTTCGCCGCCTTCCAGTCGTCGGCCTCCAATCTCGTCGACGGTGACGACAATCAGAACGCCGACGTGTTCGTCATCGACATCCTCGATGGTCGTGTCGCGCGCGCAAGTGAAACGGCGGGCGGCCAGAGTTTCCCGGCCGCGAGCGGCGCTCCACGCATCAGCGCGGACGGCATCACGGTGGTCTTTCAATCCGACGCCCCGCTGGCGCCAGAGGACATGAATTCGTTCACCGACATCTATTCGGTCGTCAACGTGCTCAGCTTCACGCCGACGCCGACACCGACGACGCCGACGGAAACACCGACGGCCGCGCCGCCTACGGCAACTGCAACACCGACAGACGACGGAGACGTCACGCCGACATTGACTCCCGACGGAATTCCGACGACGAGTACACCGTTGGCAACGACGACATCGGTGTCGCCGACAGCGGCCACGGCGACGCCGAGCAACGGCCACAACAACGGCGGTGGTGGCGGCGGTGGTGGCGGCTGCAGTTGTCGCATCGATCCCAACACGGGTCGTCCGGCCGATCCGGCGCCGTGGCAGGCACTGTTACTCCCCGCTGCCCTCTGGATCTGGCGACGTCGTCCGGGAACTCGGTCGTAGCGCGCAGTGTCACTTTCGCCGGGCGCACAAGATCTCGTCGTCGCGTTGCACGGCATAGGCGCCTTTCGCTTCGGCGACTTCGTGCTGAAGGACGGGCGGCATTCGCCGTTCTACGTTGACCTGCGCGGCGTCATTTCCCATTCCGAAGTTCTAGCCCAGGCGGCAAGGGAGCTCCTGGCCGTGAGCTCGCATTTGCGGTTCGATCGAATCGCCGGCATTCCGTACGCCGGCCTGCCGCTCGGAGTCGCGATGAGCCTCGAAGGAAACCGGCCGCTGATCTACCCACGCAAAGAGGTGAAGGACTACGGGACGAAGAAACGAGTCGAAGGTTTGTACGCCGCCGGTGAGCGTGCCCTCGTGGTCGACGATGTCATCACCACCGGCAGCGCCAAGATCGAAGCGGTCGAGCCGTTGCGCCGCGCCGGGTTGATCGTAGAAGACATCGTCGTCGTCGTCGACCGGCAGCAGGGCGCCGAAGCGATATTGTCGAAGAACGGCTTGCGGCTACACCGCGTATTTCGCGTCGCCGAGGCGCTTGACTGTCTCGAGAGCAGCGGCCGAATTTCTCGCGACGAAGCGGCCCGTTCACGCGCTTTCCTGCAACGGCCTGCATGAGGTTGTCGCCCCTCTGATGTTCGCCGTTCGCAAGCTCCGCCATCGCGGTTTGCGGGTCCGGTACCAGCACAAGCCCGGGCCGCTGACGGCGATCGCTCTCAGCATTCGCGCCGGCGCCCGCTTCGACGGCGCACACCCCGGAATCGCGCATATGGCGGAGCACATGCTCTTCCAGGGCACCGATTCCCTCGACCAGCTGGCGTTGAACCGTACGGCCGCCGAGCTCGGTGGAGAGCACAACGCCGACACCGGCTACGAAACGATTTCGCTGACCATCGAGGTATTCAACGAAGACGTCGGTTCGGCATTGAAGCTGCTCGCCGATCAGTACTACCGCAGCGCCGTCGGCGAGTCCCGCTTCCGCAAGGAACGGCGGGTCGTGCTCGACGAGGTGCGCGGTCGCCTCGACGATCCGCTCGAACACCTGCACAGCCACGCGTGGCGTCGCTTCTTCGGTGGCGCGATCTCGCAACCCGTCTGGGGCAGCATGCGCAGCTTGAAGGCGATGGAGGCAACTCACGTCACGGCGTTCTTGCGGCGACACTTCGTACATGCAGCGACCGCGGTCGGCATCGTCGGCGGTGTCTCCGAGCGCGCAGCCGCCGGCGCTGTCAGGCGTTATTTCGGGACGAGTGGGTCGCGCTTTCGCCGGCTGATTCCCAGAGTGCGGAGCGGCGCCGACGGGGCTCTGCGGCTGCGCTCGGGTGGTGGTCAAGCCGGCGTTCTGAAAATGATCGAGGTTCCGCCGCAACCCCGCATGTTGCTCGCCGTCGGTCTTGCACTCGACATGGTCGGCTCGGACCCTGACAGTCGTTTGTTCCAAGAGATCCGCGAGCGATTGGGTCTGGGCTACGACGTCAGCGCAGCGCTGGATTGGGGCCCCGATTGGGCCGTGGCCTCGGTGTCGGCAAGTACCGGACGGCAATCGGCGGACCGCCTTCGCCGCACCGTCGAAGGCACTTGCAGGCGCGCTGCCGATGAAGGTTTCACCGATGATGAAGTAGAGCGCGCGAAGAAGAAGCTCCGCTACCGCTATGCGTCGCTGGCTGAGAGCAGACTCGACCGTGCGCTGTCATTGGCCGAAGGAACGCTCCTGGGCTTCCCTTTGCCGGAAGAATCCCAGAAGATCGTCAGCCGAATCGATCGTAAGGAGATTGAAAGGGCCTGGCGCACGGTTCTCGCAGGACGAATCCTGACGGCCGTGTCCGCTTGAAGAAGGGACCTCATGAGTGAGCTCTTTGGCGGCCTGGCCGCGGAGACCAAGGTCGAAACCCCCGAAGGAGGATTGACGGCACGCACCGTCGCCGGAAAGAACATCTCCGTCTTCACACGGGATAGCCAAGGCCGGGTGCGTTTCCGCCGGGTTCTCAACGCCCGGTGCGTCAGCGAGAATCAACCAGTCGTCCGCGTTGCGCTGGAGTCCGGCGAGTCGTTTCGCGTCGCACCGGATCAGATCCTCTACAAGAAAGGCATGAGTGAAGCGCGAGCCGACGCGCTGCAGCCGGGCGACGAGCTGGTACCGGCGTTCCACTACCTCGAAGGCTACGAGTACGTCGACGATGAGACTGGATCGGCCACGATTTCGAAGGCGACGATTCGCGTCGCGACGGTAGAAGCCGCGGGCAACAGCGATCTCTACACTTTCGGCGTGAACCGCACAGGCAATTTTTTCCTGAGTGCGGGCGTCCTCTGCAAGGCAGAGGCGGCCTGAGCTAGCCGAAGAGCACCTTCGCGAGCGCCGCCAACTTCTCCTCAGCATCTCTTCCGCGCTGCCATGGGAGCACGACGATGCGGTCGATGCCGGCATCTCCGTAGGCACGAACCTTGTCCGCCGTGAGATCCGGATAACCGCAGCTGACCGTCATTTCGAATGGAGCCGAGGCTCGCCCGGCTTCCCGCAGCAACTGCCGCAACTCGTTGACCCGCTGTGCAGCGCTTTGCGGCGAATGATTCACTCCGTACCAGCCGTCGCCGAGTGCCGCGGCGCGCCGTAGAGCCGCGGGTGTTTCGCCACCGAAGACGATCGGCGGGTGCGGCTTTTGCACAGGCTTCGGTTCGAATCTCACCGGACCGAACGAGTAGAACTTGCCGTCGATCCTCGGCTCCGATTCCGTCCAAAGCGATTTCAGCACGCGAACACACTCGCGCAAGCGCGCGCCGCGGCTGTCGAAATCGATGCCGACGACGTCGAATTCCTCGCGCAACCATCCGGCACCGACTCCGAAGGTGAAACGCCCGCCCGAGACGATGTCCAGAGTGACCCCCATGCGCGCCGCCGTCACCGGATGCCGCAGCGGCAAGATGTAGACGTTTGTACCGATACGAATGCGGCTAGTCATCGCCGCGACTTGAGCCAGCAACACGAGAGGGTCGAGCAGCGGCGTCGCCGGGTTGATCGGCGGCGCATCGGCGTACGGGTAGCGACTGTGGATGACGGTTGGAAAGACCAGATGCTCGGGAAGCCAGACGGATTCGAACCCGAGCTCTTCAGCACGACGGGCAACTGAAGCCATGTTCTCCGGACGCAGGAGAAACAACGGCACGCCGATCTTCATCGAGCGATCACGCGAATTGGTGAACGGGCCAACGCCGTGGCGCGGCGCTCAATCTTGTGAGCAAACACCCCAGGTCGCCCCGCTCGAGCCACGGACGTAGCTCTTGCCGCACTGCGAGAAGCTGCGGAGCACCGGGCTGCGTTCGTTGCGACCGCATGAGTACAGATCGCCACACACGGGGGATTCGCTGCATATCGCTCCGTTGGCAAGTACGTTCGAACGAAACAGCAGCACTCGACCGGTCGAATCGCAGTTCTGCAGCCCGACGTCGACACCCTGCTCACCGTTCTCCCTGACCACAGTGCGCCGGAGGACGACGGAAGCGTCCGCTTCGATTCCGTTGAAGCCGTTGTTGGTCACCCTGCTGTCGGCGATCGTCACGCGGCTCGATCTCGATGTGTTGCGAGCGTTTACACCGTTGAGAATGTTGTTGGAGATGATCAGGTCGCGCAGCCCAATCCACCCTTGCGTGCGAACGCCATCGAGCCCGTGGCCGGAGATCGTTCCCGGACCGGTCACCTGGCAAGTGGTTAGGCAAACCACACCGTATTGGGATGCGTTGGTGATGCTGAAGCCGTTCAGATCGAGCCGGCCGCGCTCGATAGTGACGCCCGAGCCGCCGAAACCGGAACAATCCAAGTTGTTCATCAGAATGCCGGTGCCGCGGAAGGTCTGTCCGCAATAGAAGACCCCGGTCGACGCAGCAAACGCCGGAGCCGTAGTGGCAACGCCTGCTGTAAGAGCGATCAGGCTCAAAAAGCGTCTAGGTGCTTTTGCCATCATCTGTGGCCTCTCATGCGAGCTTCGGTCCGCGCGGTGGCGCGAAGCAAACGGCACCGATCCTCGTATTTCAGTCGAGGAGACATACTCCCCAATTCATCCCGGGCGCGCCGGAGTCGCGGACGTGGCTGGTACCGCACATCGACTGATTGCGCAGGCGCGGCGCCGGATCGTTGCGGCCGCAGGAATTCACATCGGCACAGTACGGCGAACCGAAGCACGAGCCGCCGTTGCTGGATACCGTCGAGCTTACCACCATAACCCTGCCGCCGCTGTCGCAGAACTGCACGCCGACGTCGATCCCATTCTCGCCGTTGTTCGAGATGATGCTGTCGCGAATGATGGCAAGATTGTCGGTCTCGATGCCGTTGAGACCGTTTCCGGTGATCGTGCTGTTCTTGATCAGCACACGGCTGCCGCCGTTGATGTTGCGCGCCTGGACGCCGGACAGGCCGTTGTTGGAGATGATCGCGTCGCGCACCATGGCCCAGTTCTCCGCGTGCACGCCGTCGAACCCATTCAGTGTGACGCTCCCCGGACCTCTGATCTTGCACCAACTCTCGCAGTGCACGCCGTAGAATCCGGCGTTGCGAATCGTGAAGCCGTTGAGATCCAGTGTGCCGCGGTCGATGATCACGCCGTGGCCGAGGTAGCCGCTGCAGTCGAGGTCGGCGACTAGAAAGCCGCGACCATGTAGCTGTTGCCCGCAATAGACGATCGGCGTCGTACCTGCCCGGGCGGACGTCGCGAACCCTATGGCAGCAAGCAGGCTGAAGACCAGCACTTGGGCGTGTGCCCCTAGCCTCATCCGTTCCTTCTCCCAGAAATATCGGTCTCTCGACTCTAAGCCGGGGGCAGGAGGGGCTGCAAGCGAAGTTTGCACTCCGCCGGACGTTTTCAAGTTTCGGAGGAAACGGGCGGAAAGACGGGCCGGATGTCCAATCCGGCAGACTGCTCGTTTCAACTCGATTGGACACCCCGAGCCGTCTTCGAAGTGAGTTTTCCCCCTTTGGGGGTATTGACGCCTGGGCACGTGCTTTGCACACTGCGGTGCAGGGGTACTCGATCGCGCGACGAATCGCTCGGATAATACGGTAACCGGGCACCCACCGATCGTCGGCGACACGCGAATGCGGATACCTCCGTGGGACGGCGCTTCGTCGTCCTGCAATGGTCGTAAAGCCGGCCTCGGCCGGCTGGGAGGTTTTCATGAAACGTCTGGTTCTGGCCTGGGTGGCCATCAGTGTCACCTTTGTCTTCAGTCCGCCCGTCGCCTTCGCGCAGCTGGGCAAATCACTCAATCGCTGCTCGCGCGCCGTCGGCAAGGAGGAGCTCAAGTACGTGCAGCAGTACATCAAGGTCGTGAGCGGCTGCATGAACAAGATCACCACCGAGCTCATCCAGGATAGCGACCCCATCGCCGGCGCTGCGAAGACGTGTCAGCGAAACTTTCTTAAATTCGTGAACACCGTTCGGCCCGACAAGACCCTGGCCGCGCGTTTGCAAGACAAGATCGGTGATAACTGCGATCCGGCGGCGAACCCGCAGCTTCCCGCCGGGCTCGAACCGGAGATTCTCGGAACCGGCGTCCTGCCGCAGCAAATCGAGGCCATGAACCTCGATCTGTGGTGTGCCAACTTCGGCGGTGACGGATCGATCGACGATCTCGACGAGTGGGTTGCGTGTCTGACGGCGGCTGGAAGCTGCGAAGCGCAGCAGACGCTGGCGTCAACCTATCCGCGCCTGCTCGAGTGGCTCAATAGCGTCAAGCCGGCAATCAAATCGCTCGACCTGAGCTGCGGCGCGAGTTGCGCCTCGTGTGCCAACCTCGGAGTGCGTGACGCCTGCACCGCCATCGAGACACTCGAGACGGCGGTCGACGGCAATAGCGACGACGACTTGCCGGATATTAAATGCGGCCCGGGTCTGGTCGCCGGCATCGATGCACTGTTGCCGAAGACGGGACAGGTGACCTGCTGGAATGGCAGCGGCATCGCCGTCGCGTGCGCCAGCACCGGACAGGACGGTGAAGTTCAAGCCGGCCAGCCGCGCGTGTTCACCAACAACGGCGACGGCACGATTACGGATGAGAGCCTCGGCTTGATGTGGGAGATCAAGTGTGACGGCGCCGCCTGTCCGACGGTGCATGACAAGGACACGGTATACATGTGGTCGAACGCGTTCGCGACGCATATCGCGACGCTCAACAACACCTGTGATGGCAACAACACGACCGCGTGCACTCAAAACAGCCCGGACTGCAACGGCATCGGCAACGGCCTTTGCGGCCACGCGGGTTACCGCGATTGGCGCGTACCGAACCTGCTCGAGCTCGAAACGATCTGGGACATGCAGCAAGCGTCCGCGTCGGCACCGACGGTCTATCCTGCATTCGACGCGTGTGGCGCAAGCTGCGACGTCACGGCGTGTAGCTGCACGGGCTCGGACTTCTACTGGTCGTCGACGACCTTCGCCAGCGGCACCGGGAGCGCCTGGGTGGTCGACTTCAGCGTGGGCGGAGCCGGTACGCTCGGCAAATTCTTCACGCGCCTCGCTCGTGGCGTGCGCGCCGGTTGAAAAACGAATCGATGTAGTCGAGGAACTGTATGTAGCCAATCGTCGGCGAGAGGATCGTGGGCGTCCGGACGCGGGTGAAACCCCCGCGACAACCAAGCGGAAGCAAACGTCCAAAGAGAAAGAAAGCGCGCCCAGGCTGACTCGAACAGCCGACCTCTTGATTCGTAGTCAAGCGCTCTATCCAGCTGAGCTATGGGCGCAATTCTTCGGCGGGAGCCTTTGGTACCATGCGACTCTACGCTGCGCAAGTTACTCACCGGCATCGCGCCCGCCGAAAAGTTTTCACTGTTGAGTGAGACGTTTCAAGTTGCGGTGCACGCTCGAGGCACGCTCATTTCTGTCTTCCGGGACAAGTCAAACTTGCCAAACATGATGAGCGTGCCTTCGCGCACCTCAACTTCCAACTCAAGTCTTCGAACCCGAAACTACGAAGCCCTGACGGCCGAAGACGTGAGCTGCCGAATCACCTTGATGTGGATGTCGATCCCCGACCACAGGCCGAGAATCAATGCCAGCCAGAGAAAGTACATTCCCGCGGTGAACCACTCGACGCCGAGGAACGAGTAGTGCAACAACAAACCGTGGAGCGCGAACATCTGGAAAATCGTCTTGTACTTGCCGAGCTCCTCCGCGGCGACTACCAGGCCTTGACCCAGAGCTACGGCGCGCAATCCGGTCACTGCCGTTTCCCGCCCGATGATCACCACCACCATCCATGCCGGTACGGAAGGGTGGCGGTCGAGCGCTGCCAACATGATCAGCGCCGCCGCGACGATCATCTTGTCGGCCAAGGGATCGAGGAGCTTGCCGACTGTCGTGCTGATGTTCCAGCGCCGTGCCAGATAGCCATCGAGGAAGTCCGACCAGCAAGCGATGTGGAAGGTCAACGTCGCCAAGAGCGCCTCGGCCGGACCCGCCTGCGTCAATAGCACGATCAGCGCCGGAATGAGCGCGATACGGAAGAAGGTGATCAAGTTGGGAAGATTGCGTTGGATGACGCTGGCCTCGGGGCTTTGAGGCCTTGAGGCAGTGAGGGTCAAGATCTCTCGGCTGTCGTCACTGCGCTTCGCTGGCGGCGCTCAGAGCCCATGCAGATAGCGCTTGTGGTAGGCGAGCACACGCGTGACGTAGCCCTGGGTCTCGGCGTACGGCGGGATGCCACCGTACTTGTCGACCGCACCTTCACCCGCGTTGTAGGCCGCCAGCGCCAGCGTCAGCTTACCGCTGTACCGCGTGATCAAGTAACGCAGGTGCTGAACGCCGCCGTCGACGTTGTCGCGCGGCTCGAAAACCCGCTGCACGCGATGCCGCCGCGCCGTCGCCGGCATCAACTGCATGAGCCCGAGAGCGCCTTTGGGTGATACGGCGCGCGCGTGGAAATCGGATTCGACGCGGATGACCGCCTTGACCAGCGCCTCGTCGACACCGTGGCGATACGCCGCTTCACGAATGACTTTGTCGAAAGCCTGCCGCCGCTTGCCGGCAATCGGGCCGAGCGGTGAGCTGCCCCAGTTGCGGTACCAGGTCGATGCGGTCGGCGAATACAACTCGAAGTCGGTTTGCACCGGAGCGTTCGAAAACTTCAGCGCCCCGCCCGGCGCCTTGTAGAGATAGATCTCGGCGCTCACCGGAGCTGCCAGCAAGGCGACCGCGAGCGTCGCAAGCACCCGAAACATGACCCGCATGGAGCGCCTAGCGTAGAGCCGGTTCAACCCTTTTTCAAACATTTTCTGCGCCGCCTTGCTGCCTGGGGTTTTTGATGTGGTATGCACAATTGGTACGGTCCCGCGTCCCACCCGGACCCCGTGGAGTAGAGCGCAAGCAACCAAATGGACTGTGATTTTCTCGTCATCGGCAGCGGCCTCGCAGGCCTGACCTTCGCCCTCGAGGCGGCCCGGTCGGGCTCGGTTGTGGTCGTCTCCAAGGACCGTCTCCCGGAAAGCGCCACCGAGTATGCCCAGGGGGGGATCGCCTCGGTTTGGAGTCCCGAGGACTCCTTCGAAGTCCACAGCCATGACACGATGACCGCGGGAGCAGACCTCTGTCATCCCGACGTCGTCGACCTCGTGGTTCGGGAAGGACCCGACCGGGTCCGCGAGCTCATCGCCCTGGGCACCAAGTTTTCGCTGCGCACCGACACCCGCAACGAGGAGTACGATCTCGGTCGCGAAGGTGGTCATAGCAAACGACGGGTCTTGCATGCCTCGGACGCGACCGGCCGCGAGATCATGCGGGCGTCGATCGACGCCGTGCGCTCCAAGGCCAACATAACAGTTCTCGAGAAACACATGGCCATTGACCTTCTCGTCGAGCCACGTTCAGGCGCCGCAGGACGCTGTTGGGGGGCCTACGCTCTCGACGTCTCGACGGGTAATGTGCGCCGCTTTCAGGCGAGAGCGACGATGCTTGCTACCGGTGGCGCCGGCAAGGTGTACCTCTACACCAGCAATCCAGACATCGCGACCGGCGACGGGATCGCGATGGCCTATCGAGCCGGCGTCGCCGTCGCCAACATGGAATTCATCCAGTTTCATCCCACATGCCTTTACCACCCGGAGGCGAAGTCCTTCCTGGTGAGCGAAGCGCTGCGAGGGGAGGGGGCTCTCCTTCGTCGTCCGGACGGCGAGCCATTCATGAAGCGCTATCACCCCAGCGCCGAGCTGGCGCCGCGCGACATCGTGGCCCGCGCGATCGACAACGAGATGAAGGTGCATGGCTTCGAGCACGTCCTGCTCGACATCAGCCATCGCCCGGCCGATTTCGTCCGCCAGCGGTTCCCGCACATCTACGATCGCTGCCTGCATTTCGGGTTCGACCTGACCAGGGGACCGATACCGGTGGTTCCGGCGGCACACTATTGCTGCGGCGGTGCCGTCACCGATACCGATGGTCGAACGAATATCGCCGGGCTCTACGCGGCCGGCGAGGTGGCGATGACGGGCTTGCACGGCGCCAATCGTCTGGCATCGAACTCTCTGCTCGAAGCTGTGGTCTTCGGTCACCGTGCCGGTATCGCGGCGCGGACGCTGTTGGCCGACGACAAGACTACAGTTCCCGATTTTCCGCACTGGAACCCGGGCACGGCGGTCGACAGCGACGAGTCGGTCGTCGTCACACAGAACTGGGACGAGATCCGCCGGTTGATGTGGAACTACGTCGGCATCGTCCGCTCGAATCGGCGGTTGGCCCGTGCCTTGAAGCGCGTGTCGCTCTTGCAGGACGAGATCCGCGAGTACTACTGGGACTTTCTCGTCACCGGCGACCTGATCGAGCTACGCAACCTGGCGGTGGTGGCCGAGCTGATCATCAAGTGCGCGATCAGTCGCAAAGAGAGCCGCGGGCTGCACTACAACATCGACTACCCGCAACGCGACGACGCCGGCTGCCGGCACGACACCGTGATACAGCGCGACCAGGTCTTCGACCCCGGCAAGGATTTTGGGGCGGTCTGACGGGTCGGCCGATTCAGAGGCCTATCGGAAACTTGCGGCAGAGCGCGACGACATCGTCGGCCACCGAAGCCAATCGCTTCTCGTCGCCAACCGCACCCAGAGCCCGGGCGATGAGATCGGCGATGATCTCCATCTCGGCTTCCTTCATCCCGCGGGTCGTCACGGCAGGAGTACCGATGCGCACGCCGCTGGTCACAAATGGCGAGCGCGTCTCGAACGGCACGGTGTTCTTATTCACCGTGATGTGTGCCTGGTCGAGGGTTTCCTGTGCGACCTTGCCGGTGAGCTCGGTGTTGCGCAGGTCTATCAGCATCAAATGGTTGTCGGTGCCGCCGGAGACCGGACGAAAGCCCTTCGCGTTCAGCGACGTCGCCAGCGCCTTCGCGTTGCGTACGATCTGCTTCTGATACTCCTTGAAGCCCGGCTCCAGTGCTTCCTTGAAAGCGACCGCTTTGGCGGCGATGACGTGCATGAGCGGGCCACCCTGATTGCCGGGGAAAATGGACGAGTCGATGCTCTTGGCGAATTGCTCGCGACAGAGGATCAGGCCGCCGCGCGGACCGCGCAGGGTCTTGTGTGTGGTCGTCGTCACGAACTCGGCGTACGGCACGGGCGACGGATGGATGCCCGCCGCCACCAGGCCGGCGAAGTGAGCGATATCCGTCATCAGTAGCGCGCCGACCTCGTCGGCGATCTGGCGGAAGCGAGTGAAGTCGAGCTCGCGTGGATAGGCGCTGTAGCCAGCGACGATCATCTTCGGACGGTGCTGCCGGGCAAGGTCGGCGAGCGTGTCGTAGTCGAGGCGCTCGTCGGACTGGCGAACGCCATACGGAACGATCTTGAAGAACTTGCCGGAAAAGTTGACCGGACTGCCATGAGTCAAATGGCCGCCGTGCGAAAGGTCCATGCTGAGAATGGTGTCGCCGGGACTGAGCTGCGAGAAATAGACCCCCATATTCGCCTGCGAGCCGGAATGGGGCTGGACGTTGACGTGATCGGCGCCGAACAGTTGCTTGGCGCGGTCGATTGCCAGACGTTCGGCGACGTCGACGAACTCGCAGCCGCCGTAGTAGCGTTTCCCGGGGTATCCTTCGGCGTATTTGTTGGTGAGGATCGAGCCCTGAGCTTCGAGCACCGCGCGGCTGACGACGTTTTCGGAAGCGATCAGCTCGAGATTGTGCTCCTGCCGCTGCGCCTCCTTGCCAATAGCCTCGAAGATTTCCGGGTCGACTCGTTGCAGCTCAGTCATGGAACTTCTCCTCGCTCCGTCAGGTCCGTCGGCAGCAGGTCCGCGAGGAGCGGTGCCGGGCATACCGAGCTTGCCGGCCCGGGCGGGGCGGTGACGGTCTATGTCACTGCTTGTGGCTCTCGATGTAGTTGACGACGTCTTGAACGGTACGGATCTTTTCGGCTTCCTCGTCGGTGATCTCCATGTCGTACTCTTCCTCGAGCGCCATCACCAACTCGACGATGTCGAGCGAGTCGGCGCCGAGGTCTTCGATGAACGACGCTTCCGGAGTCACCTCGGTTTCACTGACGCCGAGCTGTTCGCAGATGATCTGTCGGACTTTGTTCTCCACCTCTGATGCCATCGAATCCTCCCTCTCTGCCTGCTGCTCACATGTAGAGCCCGCCATTGACACCGATCACCTGGCCAGTGACGTAGCTTGCCGCCGGCCGCGCCAGATAGGCGACGGCATCGGCTACCTCGTCGACGCTTCCCAAACGGCCGACGGGAATGATCTTGAGATACTCTGTACGCACGGCCTCAGGCAAGCGGGCTACCATCTCCGTTTCGATGAAACCGGGCGCCACGGCGTTGACGGTTATGTTTCTGCTCGCCAGCTCGCGTGCCATCGACTTCGTGAAACCGACGACGCCCGCCTTCGCGGCGGAGTATGCCGCCTGGCCAGTGTTACCCATCGCTCCGATCACCGAGGTCATGTTGATGACACGGCCATAGCGGGCACGCACCATCCCCTTGATGACTGCCTTGGTGCAGTTGAACGTGCCGCCGAGATTGACTCGCATGACGCGTTCCCAGTCGTCAGGCTTGAGCCGCAGCAGCAGCGTATCGACCGTCATTCCGGCGTTGTTCACCAGAATGTCGCAACGGCCCTCCGCCTTCATGAGCTCATCGACGCCGCTGTCGACAGCGGCGGCGTCGGCAACATCAAACTGCGCTAGTACGGCCGCGCCGCCTGCCTCCTCAATCTGCTTCAGAGTGATGCGTGCTTCCTTCTCGTTGCTGACGAAATTGATTGCCACTCTCGCACCGAGCGCCGCGAGCCGTAGCGCCACGGCTCGGCCGATGCCACGCGAAGCGCCGGTGATCAGGGCGACCTGCTCGGTCAAGGGCGTGTTCATGCTGCCTGCACCAGCATCCGTGCCTGGTCGACATCTTCGGCCGGCACGCACTTGATCTGCGGCGCGATGCGCTTGACCAGCCCACTCAAGACCTTCCCCGGACCAACCTCCAACGCCGCCGTACAGCCCTCGTTCGCCAACGCTTCGACGCACTCCTGCCATCGCACCGGAGTCGTGACCTGACGGACGAGCAGCCCTTTGACGAGTTGCGGGTCGCGGTTGGGCGTAGCTTCGACATTGCTGACGACGGCGCAGCGCATCGGCCTGATGTCGACATTCGCGAGCACCGCCCGCAGATGATCCGCGGCCGGTTGCATCAAAGCGCAGTGAAAGGGTGCGCTGACAGTCAACGGTATGGCTCGCTTCGCCCCTCGGGCCTTGGCCAGCTCCACCGCACGATCGACGGCTTCCTTGTGTCCGGCGATGACGATCTGGCCGGCGCCATTGAGATTGGCGGGCGACACCACTTGCGTCCCTGCCGCTTCACGACAAACGGCTGCCACTATGTCGAGCTCGAGACCAAGGAGCGCAGCCATACTTCCAACCTCTGTGGGTACGGCGCGCTGCATGGCACGGCCGCGCTCGCGCACGACTCGCAATGCGTCGGCGAACGCAAGTGCGCCGGCGGCGACCAGGGCGCTGAATTCACCGAGGCTGTGGCCGGCGGCCCAAGCAGGCTCCAGGCCGATCTCCGTCTGCAAGACACGCGTCAAGGCCCAACCGACCGCAACCAACGCCGGCTGGGTGTTCTCGGTCAGAGTCAGCTCTTCCAGTGGTCCCTCGAAGCAAAGGCGCGTCAGCGGCGCCTGCAGAGCCTCGTCGGCTTCCTCGAAGACCTCGCGCGCCACAGCGAAACGGGCATGGAGATCCTTTCCCATGCCCACCGCTTGCGAGCCCTGGCCGGGGTAGAGGAAGGCCGTTCTCAATCTTCGACCTCGATGACCTTGCGACCCCTATAGGTACCGCAGTGTGGGCAAGCACGGTGCATGACCGTCGGCTCGCCGCAATCGGGACATTCGATGACGTTCGGCGGCGTCATCGCATCGTGCGCTCGCCTCTTGTTACGTTTCGAGTGCGAGGTTTTTCGCTTCGGAACAGGCATGGTCTCACTCCCTTGCGTTTGGTTGCGTCCGATCCGTCAGGTGGCGCTGACCGAACTTGTCTCAGTGCTTCAGCTTTAGATTCCTCAGAACTGCGAGCCGCGGATCCCCTTGCTCTACCACACAGGCGCACGTCTCGTAGTTATGGTTGACGCCACATTGCGGACACAGTCCCTGGCAGTTCTCCTTGCACAGAGGCCGGGTCGGCAGAGTCAACACGATCTGCTCGAGGACCAACGGCGAAACGTCGACCTCCTCGCCTTCGTAGAAGCTCAGGTCGAGGTCCTCCTCATTGAGCTCGATCTCCATCGGCATCGGACTCTTCGGCACCAGAACGAACGAGAAGTCCGAGGCAACATCGAAGGTGTAGTTCTCGAGACAACGGCCGCAATGGCCGATCACCTGGCCAGCGACGCGGCCGTAGAAAAAGAGCTCCTGCCCCGAGCGCCGGTATCCCAAGCGGACTTCCGCCGGCTTCTGGAACTCAAAGTCGCAGACGTTGCCATGCACCAGCAGGGTGTTGAGGGTGTCGGTGGGCTCCGCGTACACCAGAACCTTGCCGACATCATCGATATCGTTGACGCTGAGCTTCACGTTGCGCGGAACTCCCGGTGGTGTGATTCCCTAAGGCTGTCGTAATTCGGTTCAAAACCCGCGCCGGTCGCGGCTCCTCGCGTACCGGCCCGAGTGTTCAATCGAAGAAGGAAAAGTACAGAACGCCCGGCGGACCGTCAAGGTGACGAGGTGGCTGTCGCGCAGCCCATCCGTTCGCCGCCCGCACTCCGGAGGCCCTGCGGCGGACGTGTTGCCTCACTGCGGTCTGCCATCGCCAACGCCTCCAAAGCCATGCGGTCAGCTACCATCAGACAAGCGTATAGCCGAGGGGAAGGCGCCCTCTATCGTCACTGGCTTCCGCCGTCTCCGCCCTGAATCCGTTGTTCGAGACGGCGAACACGGCGCAGAAGCTCCGGGAGGCGGGGCAGGGAAGCGGTAACCCTGCGCCAGACACGAATATCCGAGTGGGGATATCCGGCGACGGTCGCTCCGGCAGGGATATTGTTGGACACACCGCACTGCGCCGCGATCTGAGCGCCGTCGCCGATCTTCAGATGGCCGGCGGCGCCGGCCTGACCGCCCATACGAACGAACCGCCCGACCTCCGTGCTGCCGGCCAGCCCGGTCTGTGCGGCGAGGAACGAGCTCTCACCGACGCTGCATCCGTGCGCGATCATGACCATGTTGTCGAGCTTGGCGCCGCGCCCAATGCGCGTCTCTCCGACGGTCGCCCGATCGACGGTGGCGTTGCTGCCGATCTCCACATCATCCTCGAGAACCACGCTACCGGCCTGCACGATCTTTCGCGGCACGGCGTCCGCGGATGCTACGTAGCCGAAGCCGTCGCCGCCGATGACGCAGCCGCTTTGGAGGATGACACGATTGCCGATGGCGACCCCCTCGCGAACAGTGACGCGCGCGTGTGCATGAAAATCGTCACCGATGCGGACCTCGGGATAGATTACAACGTGCGCTTCGAGACGAACGTTGGCACCGATCTGGACATTGTCGCCGACGACACAGAACGGCCCGATGCTGGCATTGGGGCCGATGCTGGCGTTGGCAGCGATGATCGCGGTCTCGTGAATCCCGTGTACGACGGGCGGAGGAACGTAGAACAGCTCCAAGGCATGAGCGAAGGCTCGGTAGGGATCGCGTGCCCGCAAAGAAGGGATGGGTACTTCGGGATCGTGCTCGCCCAGAATTACGGCCGCCGCCCTGGTGGTCGCCAGGTGTGAGCGGTACCGCGGGTTCGCCAGAAACGTCAGCGCGTCGGGGGCCGCGCTCTCGATCGGGGCAATGCGGCGGATGTCGATATCGCCGTCGCCGCGCAGTTCGCAGCCGATTCGTTTCGCAATCTCGGCGAGCCGCATGGGTTGGTCCTCCGTTTCGCAGGCGAACTTAGACCCGATGGCGAGGAAACGAAAGACAGCGCCGCCCAGCATGCTCTCCGAGAGGAGCCGCGGCGATCCTCTCTACGAACGTCGGCTGAGTCGCGTTGCGCCTGCGTCGATCGCTGTGTTAGGTACACGCGTTGATGCAAGAACCGAATTTTGAGAAACGCGGGGGTCTGGTCACTGTCGTGACGCAGGATGCCGACAGCGGCGAGGTTCTGATGGTCGCCTACATGAACCGTGAAGCGTGGGAGAAGACTCTCGCGACATCGATCGCCTGCTACTACAGCACCTCTCGTAAGGCGTTGTGGGTGAAGGGCGAGACCTCGGGAAACATTCAAGATGTGCAGGAGATTCGTGTCGACTGCGACGAGGATGCCGTCCTCTTGAAGGTTCACCAGCGCGGCGGTGCTGCCTGTCACGAGGGCTACAAGAGCTGCTTCTTTCGTGTCGCGGAACCGGCGGGTTGGCACGTGGTGGCGGAGCGTGTCGTCGATCCCGACGACCTCTACAAGCGATGAAGGCGTTCGCGGAAGCCACACCAAGCGCTTTCGCCGGCAATCGAAAGCGAGAATCGAAAGTCTGATGCAAGTGCTGCAACTCGGAATTCCCAAGGGAAGTCTGCAAGACGCGACGATCGAGCTGTTCCGCAAGGCAGGTTGGAAGGTTTCGGTCTCGGATCGCAGCTATTTCCCGACCATCGACGATCCGGGTATTCGCTGCTCGCTGGTCCGCGCCCAGGAGATGGCACGCTACGTCGAGGACGGCACCCTCGACGCCGGACTCACCGGTCGCGACTGGATTCTCGAGAATAACTCGAAAGTGACGACGATCTGCGATCTTGTCTACTCGAAAGCAAGCTTTCGGCCGACACGCTGGGTGCTCGTCGTCCCGGAGGACTCTCCTGTCGAGAAGCCGCAGGATCTCAGCGGCAAGCGCATCGCCACCGAGCTCGTAAATTACACCAAGCGCTATTTCGAGTCGCTCGCTACACCGGTGGAAGTCGAGTTCTCGTGGGGAGCGACGGAAGCCAAAGCCGCCGGTGGCCTCGTCGATGCAATCGTCGAGGTGACCGAAACCGGAAGTACGATTCGCGCCAACCGGCTGCGCATCGTCACCGAGCTGTTCGAGTCGAATCCGCAGGTCATCGCCAATCCGGCGGCACTCGAAGTCGCGTGGAAACGCGAGAAGATCGAGCAGATTTCAATGCTGCTTCAGGGAGCCCTCGCGGCGGAGGACAAGGTTGGGATCAAGATGAACGTTCGCAAGGAACAGCTGCAAGCAGTCATCGACATGATCCCAAGCTTGACGGCGCCGACCGTCTCGCCGTTGTTCCAAACAGGCCAACTGAAAGGAGTGGAGTGGTACGCGATCGAGAGCGTCATCGGAGAGCATCAGGTGCGCGAGCTGATCCCGCGACTGATCGCTCACGGTGCCGTGGGCATCATCGAGTATCCGCTCAACAAGATCGTCGGATGATTCTACGCATGAATCGGCAGGGCAGGGGAGCCGTCCTGGCATTCGCACTCGTGGCGTCGCTATGCGCGGTCGCTTGCAGTGATGAAGGGATCGAAGAGCGCGCACGCGAACTTCAAGAAAAGGTTCAGAGCTCGCTCCAGAACCGTATGGCGGCAGCGCTGGCACAGGAGGCGACGGCGGAGGACGTCAAGATGGCACAGCAAGCACTCACCGCCCAGAAGGAATACATGGGCGAGATCAACGGCAAGCTGGACGCCGTGACCGTCAATGCGATCCAGGCGTTCCAACGAGCCAAGGGGCTCGAGGACGACGGTATTCTCAACGCCGAGACGAAGAAGCTGCTCGCCGAAGCGAATCGCGGGTGAGGCGAGCCGCTCGCAGGACGTGATTGGTGAACCGTAGTGATCGGTAGGACTTGACGCTAGGCTCGGGCTTCTTCCGCTTCGTAGCCGAACGTTGCCAGGAATGCCGCTTTCTCTTCGAGCGGCATGATGTAGATCCCTTCCCAGCCGCAAACCTCTTCGCACAGCTTGCAACCGACGCAGCTGCTCTCGTTGACCTCGACGTTGCCGAGGTAGCTGGCCCGGTTGTTGGGGGAGGGGTAGATGCAGTCGAAAGGACAGGCATCGATACAGACGCCGCAACCGTTGCAATTGTCGGGGTGGACGATGGCGATCGGACGCTCGGCCTTTTTGAGCACGTGAGTAACGTTGCCGTAGGTATCGAGAATCGCTTCGTCGGGACAGATGACGCCGCAGGCGCCACAATCGATGCACAGCGCCGGCTCGATGAAGAACGCCTTCTTCGGATCGCCGCTGATGGCCTTGGTCGGACAGCGCTTCTCGCAGGCAGTGCAGCCGGTGCAATTCTCGGCGACGATCGTGAATGGCATGCGATGTTTTCTCCGTTAGACGAGGTTACTTCTGCATGTCGCGCAGGATCTCGTCCTCACGGCCTTCCTCGATCAACTGATCGTTCTTTCGGGCTTCGCGGAAACCCAGGTAGGTGAAGTAGAAGACCAGGATCATCATCCCGACGATAGGGATGTTGTCCGGAAGGAACATGATCGTCAGGAACTGCTCAAGCGGGCTGCTTACGTGTCCGTGCATCTCTCAATCCTTGTCTGAAAACGGGTACCAACCGCGCGGCACGTTGTCAACGCGGCGGCGGGGTCGAATCGGTCATCGGTCACCGGTTAGCGCTAAGGGAAGTGTGAAGGAATCCATCGGATACCACCGATCATCGGACCGGCTGCAGTCGCTCCACTCCACCCATGTACGGCCGCAAAACCTCCGGAACGACGACGCTGCCGTCCGCCTGCTGGTAGTTCTCGATGACGGCGATGAGGACACGCGGCAACGCCAGGCCCGAGCCGTTGAGGGTATGCACGAGCTCGGGTTTCGCCCCTGATTGACGCCGGAAGCGGATTTGCGTGCGCCGCGCCTGGAAGTCGGTGCAGTTGCTACAAGAGCTGACTTCCAACCACTCGCCGCAGCCGGCAGCCCATATCTCGATGTCATATTTCTTCGCCGCGACGAAACCGAGGTCGCCGCTGCAGATGTCGACGATGCGGTAGGGAAGGGCGAGTCCGGCCGCAACGTCTGAAGCGTCAGCTACGATCTGCTCGAGGGCCGGCGGCGAATCCTCGGGCGCCACGATCTTGTACATTTCGACCTTGTCGAACTGGTGGCCACGCTTGATCCCGCGCACGTCGCGGCCGGCGGACATCTTCTCGCGGCGGAAGCACGGGGTAAACGCGACATAGGACAGCGGCAGCGTGTCTCCCTCGAGGATCTCGTCGCGGTGCAGGTTGGTGATCGGAATCTCAGCCGTTCCAATCAGCCAATAGTCCTCTTCCGCATCATGATAGATGTTGTCGGCGAACTTCGGTAGTTGGCCGGCGCCGTAGACACACTCTTTCTTGACGATGTAGGGCGGGGCGACCTCAGTGTATCCGTGCTTGTTGCAATGCAGGTCGAGCATCCAGGCGATCAACGCGCGCTGCAGCCGGGCTCCCGCACCCTTCAGAACATAGAAGCGCGAGCCGGAAATCTTCACTCCCCGATCGAAGTCGAGCACGCCCAGCGCGGGGCCGATTTCCCAATGCGGCCGCGGTGTGAAATCGAGCCGCGGAAGCGTCCCCACCGTCCGCAGGACCACGTTGCCGCTTTCGTCCTTGCCGACCGGGACACTCGGGTCGGGCAGATTGGGAACCTCGAGCATTTGGCGGTCGAACTCTTCCTCGACCGCGGCCAGCTGTCTCTCGAGCTCGCCGATGCGCTGACCCACCTCGCGCATCTCGGCAACCAGCGAGTCACGTCCCTCACCTTTGGTCTTGGCGATTGTCTTCGACACCTCGCCGCGTTTGGCCCGCAACGTTTCGACTTCCGGGATCAACTGCCGCCGGCGGGCGTCGATGGCGGCGATGCTATCGACCGCGGCGCCATCGAAACCGACCTTTTGCAGCTCTCCTTTGACGAATTCGCGGCGCTCTCGGATCAAGCGGATGTCGAGCATCCCGGAGGCGTTAGCATGAATCGGCAAGGGCCGAAAGAAGACGTGTCGGCTTCAAGCGACGTCGAAAGCGTTGCGCACGAGCTCACAGCGCAGAGCTCCTTGTTCGAGCCATACTCCGACGACGTCGAACCTGGCATCGCGCCCATGCAGGCGGTGACGCGAGAGATAGTAGTTGGCGACGCGCACGAGCTGGCGCTGCTTGCGACGGTCCACGGCCTCGAACGGCGACCCGGTTGTCTCTCCCGTACGTGCCTTGACCTCGACAAACACGACGACCGAACGATCGAGGGCGATCAGGTCGACCTCGCCGAGCGGACAGCGATAGTTGCGCTCCAGGATGGTGTAGCGGTGGGCCCGCAAATACTTTTCGGCCACCGCCTCTCCGCTCGCACCGAAACGTTGACGGCGGTCGTCCATCGAGCACACGCTAGCGTTGTCCCATTCCTCACGAAACGGGGCAGCTCGGACACCTGCTTTGCCCTCGATAGGACCATATGTTAAGCCGACTCCATGCCGTTGACCCGCCAGGAAGTCAGCAAAATCGCACTGCTTGCCAGGTTAGATCTCACCGACGACGAAGCGGCGACGTTCACCGACCAGCTCGACCACATCCTGGAATACTTCCGCAAACTCGAGAGCCTCGATACCGCTGCGGTCGAGCCGACTGCCCACGTCGTCGAGATCGAAGATGCGTACCGAGATGACGTCGTCACGAACGAGGCCGCGGGTGAAGAACTGAGGATGAATGCGCCGGCGACTGACGGCACTCTGTTCCGAGTTCCCAAGATCATCGAGTAGCACACGATTGCAGATCGCGTCCGCGTCCGCTCACACCAGACCAGCCAGGCATGACCTCACTGCACCAGTTGACCATCAGCGAAGCTGCCGATCTGCTGCAACGGAAGCAGATCACTTCTGCTGAGCTCACGCGTGCGCATCTCGAGCGAATCGCAAACCTCGACCCCAAGGTCGGCGCGTTCGTCACGGTGACGCCGGAGATCGCTCTGCAACAAGCAGCCGAAGCCGACGACCGCCGGGCGAAGGGCGAATCCAACCCGCTGCTCGGAGTGCCGCTGGGAATCAAGGACGTTCTGCTGACGAAGGGTGTCCGGACCACCGCAGCATCCAGAATCCTCTCGCAGTTCATCGGCCCGTACGACGCCACAGTGGTTGCACGCCTACGACACGCCGGTGTCGTTTGCCTCGGAAAGCTCAATTGCGACGAGTTCGCGATGGGCTCCTCGACGGAGAACTCCGGACATTGGGTGACCCATAACCCATGGGATCTCGAGCGCACGCCCGGAGGGTCATCGGGAGGCTCGGCGGCAGCAGTCGCCGCGCGTCTTTGTCCGGCAGCACTAGGAACCGACACGGGCGGGTCGATTCGTCAACCGGCTGCGTTCTGCGGCATCGTCGGCCTGAAGCCGAGTTACGGCCGGGTCAGCCGTTACGGGCTGATCGCATACGCCTCGTCTCTGGATCAGATCGGGCCGATGGCGCGCAGCACGCGCGATTGCGCCCATCTTCTCAAGGTCATGGCCGGCCATGATTCCCGCGACTCGACGTCGGCTCGCCGTCCGGTTCCCGACTACGCAGCCTTGCTCGACGGCAGTATACGCGGTGCCCGCATCGGGATTCCGCGCGAGTATTTCGTCGAAGGCATGCAGCCCGAAGTCGATCGCAGCGTTCGCGAGGCCGTCGACCGGCTCAAGGAGATCGGCGCGCAGGTGACGTCGGTATCGTTACCGCACACAGAGTATGCTGTTCCGGCGTACTACTTGATCGCTACGGCAGAGGCGAGCTCCAACCTGGCGCGCTACGATGGAATTCGCTTCGGTTTGCGCGAAGCGGGCGACCAAAACCTCCTGGAAATGTACCGGCGCACACGCGCTACCGGATTCGGCGCCGAAGTGAAGCGACGCATCATGCTCGGCACCTACGCCCTGTCGGCCGGGTACTACGATGCCTACTACCTCAAGGCCCAACGCGTGCGCACTCTGGTCCGCCGGGACTTCGAAAGCGCCTTTGGCGAATGCGATGCGATCGTCACGCCGACGGTGCCATCCACAGCATTCCGTCTCGGTGAGATGATCGACGATCCGCTGCAGATGTACCTTACCGACATCTTTACGACCGCCATCAACCTAGCTGGGCTGCCGGCATTGTCGTTACCCTGTGGCGTCGACACTCGCGGTTTGCCTGTAGGGCTGCAGGTCGTCGGCCGGCCGTTCGAGGAAGAGCGGGTGCTGCAGTTGGCGCACGCCTATGAGTCCGATGGCGATTGGACCAAGCGCGCGGCGCCGGGGTTCGAGTGAGGTAATGAGTTACGAAGCCGTCATCGGCCTGGAAGTCCACGCCGAGCTCTTGACCGACTCGAAGGTGTTTTGCGCCTGCTCGGCGAAGTTCGGCGCGTCGCCGAATCAGAACACCTGTCCGGTCTGCCTGGGCATGCCCGGAGCGCTTCCCGTCTTGAATCGCAAAGCTGTGGCCTTTGCGCTGCGCGCCGGTCTCGCCGTCGGTTGTGACATCCAACCGGTGAGCCGCTGGGCACGCAAGAACTACTTCTATCCGGATTTGCCCAAGGGTTATCAGATCAGCCAATACGAGCTGCCGATTTGTCTCGGTGGAGGGATCGACATCGTCACCGAAGCCGGCGCCCGGCGCGTGCGGCTGACGCGTATCCATATGGAGGAAGACACCGGCAAGAACATCCACGATGCTCACGCTGACTCCAGCCTGGTCGACTTCAACCGAAGTGGTGTGCCCTTGCTGGAAATCGTCAGCGAACCCAACCTGCGAACGCCTGCGGAAGCCGGTGCATACCTGAGAAAGCTGCGAGCGATTTTGCAGTACCTCGAGATCTGCGACGGCAACATGGAGGAGGGGAGTTTCCGCTGCGACGCCAACGTCTCGATCCGGCCGCAAGGAACGGCGGCGCTCGGCACCAAGGTCGAGATCAAGAACATGAACTCGTTCCGCGCTGTCGAGAAGGCAATCGAGCACGAGATCAAGCGCCAAGCCGAGGTCCTCACTGACGGCGGTCAGCTCACCCAGGAAACGCGCTTGTGGGATCCCGATCGCGGCGCCACTCGCTCGATGCGCTCCAAGGAGTACGCCCACGACTACCGCTATTTCCCGGAGCCGGACCTGTTGCCGTTGCGGGTGAGCCGCGACTGGATCGAGGAAGTTCGAGGAGAGCTGCCGGAGCTTCCCGACGCTCGACGCCGGCGCTTCGTCGAACAGTATCAAATTCCCGAGTACGACGCCGAGGTTTTGACCGCGCGCAAAGACGTCGCCGACTACTACGAAGCGTGTGTGACACATCACCAGAATGCCAAGGCCCTGAGCAACTGGATCATGGGCGACATCCTGCGGGTGCTTCGGGAGCGTAAGCTCGATTCTGCCCTCGTCATTCGCGACTGGCCGGTATCGGCACTCAATCTTGCCGGCCTCGTCCGCCTGATCGACGAAGGAACGATCAGCGGCAAGATCGCCAAAGGCGTCTTCGAAAGCATGCTCACGAGCAGCGAATCGCCGGGTGCAATCGTCGCCAAGCAGGGCTTGTCTCAAATCTCCGATGAGTCGGCCGTGCTCGCCGCCATCGAGAAGGTTCTCGGAGACAATGCCGACAAGGTCGCCGAGTATCGCGGCGGCAAGGACAAGCTTTTCGGTTTCTTCGTCGGCCAGGTGATGAAAGCGACTCAAGGCAAGGCCAACCCGTCGACCGTGAACAAGCTTCTCAAGTCGAAGCTCGGCGCGTAGGTGCCCGGTTGCCGATGCGCATGACAGCGCAAGGCCCCCGCGTCCTCTGGGGTCGACATGCCCTCGCCGCGATCCTGTTCCTGACAGTACCGGCTCCGTGTACCCTGGCAGACGAGGTCAAGCCGGAAGCTGTCGCCAGCTACACCATCGATGCGCAGTACGATTCCGAGAAGCACACGCTGAGTGGTCGCGAGACCATCGACTGGCACAATACCGCCGCCCGCGCTGCTACCGAGCTCCGGTTTCACCTCTACCTGAATGCGTTTGCCAACAACCGGTCGTCGTTCTTCAAGGAGAGCGGCGACGACTGGCGCGACTGGGCCGAAGATCATCCGGAGCCATGGGGCTACACCGAGATTGAGTCGATTCGAATCGGCGGGGATGAGCGGGCAGGGGAGGCGGAGTTCGTTCAACCCGACGACGGCAACGTCGACGATCGGACCGTGATTGCCCTTCCTCTGAAGAAACCCGTCGTTGCGGGTGGAAAGCTGCGCATCGACATCGCTTTCACGACGAAACTGCCGCGCGTATTCGCCCGCTCGGGGCACAGTGGGCCCTTCGCACTGATCGCCCAATGGTTCCCGAAGCTCGGCGTGTTCGGCGACCAGGGTTGGAACTGTCACCAGTATCACCACACCACCGAATTCTATGCCGACTTCGGTACGTATGATGTCACGCTCAGTGTGGCTGGTGACAGCGTCGTCGGAGCGACGGGGGAGATGCAGGAGGACACGCCGCAACCCGATGGGACGCGACGGGTTCGTTTTCTCGCCGATCATGTACACGACTTCGCCCTGGCGATCGATCCGCGGTTCGAAGTGCTCGAGCGGACAGTTGAAGACGTGCGTGTCCGTTTGCTCATCCAACCGGGCCACCGCGACCAGGCGGAGCGCTATCTCGGTTCGCTCGCACGAGCGATGCGCTACTACCGCGAGGGCATCGGCAAGTATCCCTACGAGACGCTTACCCTCGTTGACCCGGGCGCCGGAGCGCTCGCCGCCGGCGGCATGGAGTATCCGATGTTGATCACGCTGGGAACCGCGTGGTGGATGCCGCAAGGGTTACGCTTCCCGGAGGTCGTGACGATCCACGAGTTCGGTCACCAGTATTGGTACGGAGTCGTAGCGAGCAACGAGTTCGAAGAGGCCTGGATCGATGAAGGCATCAACTCGTATTTCGAGGGGCGAATCATGGATATGGCGTACGGCCCGGCGAGCTATGTCGATCTCTTCGGACTGCAGGTCGACAGCGTCGCCAGCGCACGCGCGGAGTATCTCCGCTCGAGCGCGAAGGATCCGATGGTCCGGGCAGCCTGGCAGTTCCTCGATCGGCGCAGCTATGTGGCGGTCTCCTATGCGAAGACGGCGTTGGTTCTGAATACGCTGGCGCGCCGTTTCGGAGAAGAGAAGTTGGCAACGGCCTTGAAACAGTACTTCGAGGCCTGGAGGTTTCGCCATCCGAGGGCCTCCGACTTCATCAAGATCCTGAGCCGGACGTTGGGCGAGGAAGTCGTGCCGATCATCGAGCAAGGCATCAACGGCACCGGAGTTGTCGACTACGCGGTCACCAGTGTGTCGAGCACCGAGCTGGCAGGGGAAACGGGCTACACGTTCGACCAGACGCGAGCGCTCGCAGTCCCTGAACCCGAGGTCGAGCAGCCGCCGCATTACCACAATGAGGTCGTGGTGGAGAGGCTCGGCGAGGTACAATTTCCGGTTCACGTTGCGGTGCGGTTCGACGACGGAACGACGGCTTCGGCAACCTGGGATGGCGAATCTCGCTGGAAACGGCTCGAATACACCGGGACGCAACAAGTCGATTGGGCCGTAGTCGACCCTGATCTGTCGATTCCGCTCGACGTCAATCGTTTGAACAACTCGCGGATGCGGGAAGCGGGCACGCGCGGGATCGTGCGTCTGAGCAGTCGTTGGGGTTTTTGGTTTCAGAGCCTGCTTCATCTGCTGACGGCGATGTGACGGAATGCGGCGCAGCTATCGCAAGGGCTTGCAAGCCGCCCTGCTGCATTGGCGGCTCGTAGGCTTGGTTTTCGTCATCAGCTTGTGCGGTGGGCTCGCGTTCATGGCCTGCGCCTGGGTGTGCCTCGCTTCCGTACTCGATGAGTCGTTGGCAACTCGCACCTTGTCGACTTCCCTCGACGCCAATGTGCTCATCGACGTAACCAGACACCACGCCGACGCGCTCAGCATGTTCGCATTGGTGGGTTTGGTGCTCGCCATCGCCATCAGCCTGGTTTGGATCGGGGTCAACGGCGTCATTCTGGCGACCGTCAGTGGGCGCACGGAGTCGCTGACCGATACCGGACGCTTCGGCCTCGCGAGATACGGCCTGTTCGCCAAGCTCTGGATTGTGGCGATGTCGGCTCACGCGCTCGCCATCGGCGCAGCCTACATCGGCGGACGTCTGTTGATTGATCTGGCGGCCGATAGCGACCACGAGATGACGTCTTACGCGATCGTCGGCGCATGCGTGTTGAGCGGGATGATGGCGGCGCTGATCGTTGCGACGATTCACGACCACGCGCGCATTCGTTGCCTTGAAACCGGCGACGCAGCGTGGAGAGCGGGACTCTGGGCGTCGGGCTACGTGCTACGCGAAAGGCGTGCGCTCACCCTCGGGTTGAGTTTCGTCGGCACGGCGTTGGTCGGTTGGGCGATTTACCAGCTCGCCGGCAGTTTCGTGTCTGCCGACTCTCCTTTTGGGCTGACGATCTCATTGGTGTGGGCGCAGATGTTCATGGCATTTCGGGCCCTGCTGCGGGTGTGGGCGTTTGCCGCAGCGACCGAGCTGCAGAGTGGTTGGGAAAGGTCATGACGGCGTCGCCGTTCGTGGAATCGCGTTGTCGATTACTGCGGCGCGGCGCTATGGTCATGATCGCGAGGTGAGAATGGCGCCAAGGATCTACATCGATGGCCACGTCGGCACGACCGGGCTCCGCATTCGCGACTGGATGGAGCAACGCGCCGACGTCGAGCTGATCACGGTGCCCGAAAGCGAACGCAAGAGTCCGGAGGCGCGGCGCGAGTTCATGCTTGCGTCGGATCTGACGGTCCTATGTCTACCGGACGACGCGGGGCGGGAAGCAGCGGCCTGGGCCAAACGCGACCGTCCCAAGATCGTCGATGCCAGCACGGCACATCGGGTTGCTGATGGCTGGGTGTACGGTTTGCCTGAGCTGACGCGCGGACAACGCGACGCGATCCGCAGCGCCGGTCGGGTTTCGAATCCCGGCTGTTACGCATCGGCGACGATTCTCCTGATGCGGCCGCTGGTGGACGCCGGGCTTGTCGATTCGACAATGCCGCTGACGGTGCACGCGCTGTCAGGCTACTCCGGCGGCGGTCGAACGCTGATCGAGAAATGGGAGAAGGGGGGGCTGCTGTCACTGCCGTATGAGGCGCCGTACGCGCTCGGGGCGGTACACAAGCACATTCCCGAGATGCGGCAACAGGCGCGGCTGGCGACGGAGCCGCAGTTCGTGCCGGCCGTAGGTCCATTTCGCTGCGGCATGCGGGTCGAGGTCCCGCTGCACGCGAGCTTCGTGGCCGAGCCCGGCGCGGAGCGAATCTGGGAAGCGCTGCGCACGCGCTACGATGGCGAGCCTTTCGTTCGCGTCATGCCGCTCATTGACGCCCGCGAGATCGACGAGCGCACGCTCGATCCGGGTGCTTGCAACGACACCAACCGAATCGACCTGCACGTGCTGGCGCATCCATCCGGTCATGTCTTGCTAGTTGCCGTTCTCGACAACCTCGGCAAGGGCGCAGCCGGCGTTGCGATCCAGAATCTCAACTTGATGTTGGGTCTAGACGAACGTCAGGGCCTGCGTGGCTAGAATCGCCCGATTTTCGGGGCCCACGGGGAATGTCCGATAAGATGCATTATGGGCACCATCGGCTGCCCGGCGCCTACAGCCCCCGCAGCCGCGCCTCGGCGATCTGAACCTCGGGAGCACCTGGAAAGTCCGCGATGAACTTCTCGTAGATTCCTCCTGCCCCTTCCTTATCGCCAAGCTGCTCGCGGACACGGCCTTCCCGCAGCAGGGCCAGCGAACGATACGGGCCGCTGAGCGCTGCCGCCTTGGCGTAGTTATCCGCCGCGCCGGCATAGTCTTGCTTGGCTTCCAAAGCGTACCCGAGATTCAAGGCCACCTGCTGCTGCAGATAATCCGCCGGCGGCGGATCGCTGACCAGCATATTCAAGTCATTCATCGCCAGCTCCGCGTTTCCCGCCTCGAGCTCGGCATCGGCGGCGTAAAGCCGCGCCAACTGCCCGACGGCCGCCGAGCTCCACGAATCGGCCACGTTGCGCAATTGCGTCGCTGCATCGGCGTAGTTCTTGGCCCGCAGCGGCGCCAATGCATTCGCCAGCTCCTCGTTCGCCTGTCGCCGCCGAGCAGCGTTCGACAGGCTGATCGCGCCCAAGGCTACCAGGACGGCCAGAAGGCTGCCGACTCCAATCATCAGGTTGCGTTGATGTGTAATCGCCCACTCGATGCCGCGTTGCGTGGTGCTGACGAACACGTCCGGGCGCTTCAGATCCTTGCGTCGAAATCTCGCCATCGTCGACTTTGTTTCCTTCCAAAGGAGACGGCAGCGTTGCGACGCCGCCGTTCGGGGGTGAGCTACATCTTGTACTTGAAATCGTCAGGAGTCATCTTCTCCAGAATCTCCGTCCACTTGTCACGTGAGACGCTGGAGAAGTTCGTCTCGTTGCTCTCGTCACCTTGCTGCAGAATGCTGGAACTCTCGATGACGCGCTTGTCGACGTAGATCGGGCTCTTGGTCCGCAGCGCCAACGAGATCGCATCGCTCGGTCGCGAATCGAGGATGCGCAAATCGCCATTGATGCGCAGGTGGATTGCAGCGAAGTACGTGTTGTCCTTCAGATCGGTGATCTGAACACATTCGACGGTGGCGCCCAGCTCGCTCAGCAGATTGCGCAGAAGATCGTGTGTCATCGGCCGTGACATCTTGATTCCCTCGAGCTCGGTGGCCATCGCGGTCGCTTCGAGGAGACCAATCCAGATCGGCAGGTTGAGCTTGTTGTCGCGGTCTTGGAGGATGACGATCGGAGCCTTGGTGACGGGATCGAGCGTCAGCCCCCCGACGCTCATCTGAATCGAATTTTCGAGGCCCATCCACAGACTCCTGTTTCGTTGATCGCCTCAGCTCGCTTGGCATTCTGTGCAGAAAGAAATTGGATCGTCAATCCCTTCTTCGTGCGCGTTCACTGCACGAGGCGGTCGATGACGGCATAGAGTTGCTTCAGGTTGCGGCACTCCTCGACCATATCGCAGAACGGCAGGTAGCGATCCATCTCGCTGTCACCGAAACCCCAGGTGAGACGATTTTCAGGATTGAGCCAGATCACCTGCTTTGCCTTCTGATGGATCTCCTTGAAAACCCATTCGTGCGGCACGTTGTAATTGTTGCGCGCGTCGCCGAGGACGAGGACCGTCGTCTTGTTGTTGACCGCGCCGAGATAGTCCCGATGAAAAGTCCTGAACGCACGACCGAAGTCGGAATGGGCGAACACGTTGATCAAGTTGCCGGTCAGTGACTGCTCGATCGCTTCATTGATCTCCTGCTCCTCGAAGAGCTGCGTGACCTCGCCGAGGTCGCTGACGAAGATGAAGCTGCGAACCCGAGAATAGAGATCCTGCAGAGAGTACACGAACTGCAGCATGAACCGTGAGACATTGCGGACCGAGTCGGAGACGTCGCACAAGACAATGATCTGCGGCTTTTCGCGGATGCGGCGGTCGAACTGAATCTTGAAGGGCACTCCACCGTACTGCAGATTTTTGCGCAGGGTAGCCTTCAAATCGAACTTCCCTTTCTTCCCGCGGCGCTTGCGGATCGCGACGATGTTCTTGAGCCGTTGAGCCAGTTTGGTCACGGCTTCCTTCATCCGCCGGATCTCATCTTCGGTGAGATAGTAGAAGCTCTTCTCGGCCAGGCTCTGAATTCGTTGGTTCTCGCGCGCGCTGTGATCCTGTTTCTCGAGCTCGAGGCGCACGGTGCGCTTGATCAACTCCGTCAAATCCTGCATCCGCCGGTCGATCAGCTTCTGGAGCTCTTCGAGCAGCTTCGGGTCGATTGGCGCCTCGCCGAGCTGGTCCTTGAGTCGATCGAGCTCCTCGGCCAGGCCACCGAGCCCGAGCGCTTGCGCCATACTGTGCCCGTAACGTCCTTCCTGGAAGGAGCGCTGGATGTTCGACAACTGCGCCGCCTCGGCGGCCTCGCGCAGGAGCTTTTCCAGTTGCCCGGTATTGTCGCTCAGCAGATACCGAGCCAGCTCGGAGAGATCGCTGTTCATCTCTTCGAGAATTTCGGCAAGGCTGTCGAGCAGCTTTTGGAACTCGGCCGGGTCCATTTCGAGCGCGCCCGCCGTCGCCGACGAAGCCGCTTTCATGGCCTCGCCCAACCCGCTGAAGTAGAGATCGAAGAGCTCGTCGAAGAGCGACGCGTCGACGAGGCGCTTGACCATCGTCGCACGCAGCGTGTCCTTCAGAACCTGGCGATCACCCAGGCCGACCTCGGCCACGCCACGGAAGGCATCCAGATTTTCGGAGATCGAAGCGCGCAGACCGTTGTGCCTGAGCAAAGCGACGAATTCGACGAGCTTGTCGTCCATCGCGCAGCGCCCCGCCCTGCCCTCAGTGGAGCAGATCCTTTGTTTCTTGTGCTGCCGCCGCTACCGGCGCTGCCTTGGGCTTCTGCTTCGCCAAGTAATCCTTGAGCTCGTCCTGCACCTTTCGAATGTCGCCTTCGTACTTGAGGATCGCGTTCAGAGTGTCGTCGATCAGCGACTCGTCGAGACGGTCGGCGTTCAGCAAGGTCAAAGCCTTGGCCCAATCGAGGGTTTCGCTGATGCTCGGCGTCTTCTTCAAATCGACCTGGCGAATACGCTGAACGACATCCACAACCTCGGCCGCCAGCGCTTCCGAAATCCCCGGCACCTTCATGCGGATGATCTCGAGCTCCTGATCGCGTGATGGGAAGTCGATATACAGGTGGATGCAGCGTCGCTTGAGCGCGTCCGACATCTCCCTTGCATTGTTGCTGGTCAACAATACCGTCGGGATGTGCTTCGCCCGCAGCGTGCCGATCTCGGGCACGCTCACCTGGAAATCACTCAAGACTTCCAAGAGGAAGGCTTCGAACTCGGTGTCGGCCTTGTCGATCTCGTCGATCAGCAGGACGCAGGCGGTGTTCGCCGAAATCGCCCGCAGCAGCGGTCGCGGCAGAATGAAGCGATCGGAAAAAAAGACGTCATCTTCCCTCGCGATGCGATCGACGGCTTCCTTAAGCGAGCCGGCATCGCCCACCACTTCACCGATCTTGTCCTTGAGGATCTGCGTGTACAGGAGCTGCTTGGCATACTCCCACTCGTACAGAGCCTTCGCTTCGTCGAGCCCTTCGTAACACTGCAGGCGGATGAGGTCATGGCCCAACGATGCGGCGACGACCTTGGCGAGCTCGGTTTTGCCGACACCGGCAGGGCCTTCGACGAGAATCGGCTTCTGCAGCTGTGACGCCAGGTAGACAACCGTGGCGATGCGGCGGTTACAGATGTACCGATGTTTCCCGAACCGCTCGATGACTTCGTCGATGGAAGCGAACATTACATCTCCACACTTGCGGATCGACGCGACGCTAACACAGCAACATAGTCAAGACAATTGAAGCGGACTCTACGGTTGTGGTGACACGCGTTGCCGTAACATCGGGCCGCCCATATACTCGCGCGTGTGTGCACGCTGGCAATCTATTTCCGACCGGACGAAGAGTATCCCGTCGTCGTCGCCGCCAACCGCGATGAGTTCTACGAGCGCCCGACCCTGGCTCCGGCTTCGCTGTCGCGTGCGCCGTGGGTCATCGGCGGCAAGGACTTGCGAGCCGGCGGCACATGGCTCGGCGTGAATGGCCATCATCTCGTTGCCGGCTTGCTGAACCGCCGGACCGCCGAGCCTCCGGATGCGACCAAGCGTTCGCGTGGCCTTCTTTGTCTCGAAGCCCTGCGGCAGCCAACTGCAGAGGCCGTCCTATCATTGCTCGAACAGTACGACGGTCGTGCCTTCAACTCCTTCAACCTGCTCGTCGCTTCTCCGAAGTTTGCGTTCGTGTTCTCGAACGCGGCGGGCAGCACCGAGCTGACTCGCCTCGAGCCCGGGCTGCACCTGTTGACCAACCTGGCGTTGAATGACGTTACCTGTCCGCGCATCGCCAAATCACATGGGATGTTTCAAGCGGCTTTGCCGGTGCTCGCGCGCGACGGCCTCGATGCCTTTCGCGACGCGTTGCGGGCGGTGCTGTCGGATCATTCAACGCCGCTGGATCCGCGGGGTCAGGAGATGCCGAACAATCTCTGCGTGCATGGGGAGCGGTACGGGACGCGCTCGTCGTCGATCCTCACCTACTCCGGTGTCTCCGAACGCTTCCGCCTGTGGTACGCGGAAGGACCTCCGTGCCGGTCGCCGTACGCCGAGATCGCCCTCCCCCACCCCGAACGCGGCGTCTAGCAGGCTGCTGAAAAAGGCCACGCCGCCCTTCGACGAGCCTGGCGCGGGGCGATGCCCGCAACCCAAGCGAAGGCCCTGCCCCGGACGTCCTTCGACGGGCTCAGGACGAACGGAGGTGAGACTATGGGTAAGAAAATTCGCGCGCCGCGTGCACAAGTTTGGCGATAGTAGATCAGGGCGAACGGAAAATGTCACTGATTTCCACCAGCACAATCCGTTCGCGCTGAGCTCGTCGAAGCACGAGTGGCTTCTCAGCAACCTGTCAGGTCGCGTTGACGACCGCCCTACTCCGGTGGGGATTCGGCAAGCCAAACGTTCTGGTATCGCGGCGGACGAAACGGATGGAGGCGAAAGCCGCGCAGGCGCGGAGCGATGACGTAGTGTGTCACCGGATGATAGAGAAAGACCCAAGGCGCGTCATCGACAATCATTTTTTCGGCACGGCGCAGAAGCTTGAATCGTTCCGTCTGATCGCGCACCGTCGCCGCTTCGTCGAGCAGACGATCGAGCTGTGCGTTGCTGTACTGGGTGTTGTTGTTCGAGCCGATGTTGCGCGAGTGGAAGAGCACTTCGAGAAAATTACTCGGATCGGGGAAGTCGGCTTCCCACCCAAGTAAGAACAGCGGCACAAGCCGGCGCGAGCGCACCGCTTCGAGCAGCGCACCCCATGCAACTGCCTTGATCGTGACGCCGATACCGACATCGCGCAGATCTTGTTGGATACCCTGGGCGACCTGAAGGCTGTCGGGCGACGAGCGAACCCACAGAGTCGACTCGAAGCCCTCGCCGTAGCCGGCTTCCGCCAGCAACCGCCGCGCCCTCGCCGGGTCATAGGCGTAGCCGGCTCGACCCTCCTCGTGGCCCGGCATGTTTGGCGGCAACACACCGCGCGCGGCGACACCAGTGCCGTAGATCAAGCGCACGACTTTGTCCTTGTTCACCGCGTAATTCATCGCCCGACGCACGCGCACGTCATCGAACGGTGCGATCAAGCAGTTCATCCCGACGTACGACGTACGCATCGTCGTCACCTCGCGCATGAGGGCCTCGTGGCGCGAGTCTTTCTTTACCCGCGGAACTTCCGACGCTTGCAACTCGAAGGCATCGAGAGCTCCCGAGGCGTACTTCAACCATGCCATCTCGTCGCTGACACCAACTTGCAACTCGATGGCCGGGACACGGGGGATCTCGGGGAGGAAGTAGTCCTCGTTACGAATGACTGAGACTCGCCGCCCAGCTGCCCATTCTCGCAACTTGAACGGACCGGTGCCCACCGGATGACGACCGAAGTCCTCACCCCAGCGCGATACCTCCTCCCGTGGAACGACGGCGGCGAATGGCATCGTCAGCTTGTGCAAGAAGATCGGATCGAACGCGGACAGCCGAAAACGTACGGTTCGTGTCCCTTCCGTCTCGATCCCCGGAATTCGACACGGCTCCATCTCGGTGCACTCGTCGGCACCGATGATACCCCGGAAGAACTCGGCGCCGATCGAGGCCGTACGCGGATCGACGATTCGTTCGATGGAGTAACGAACATCAGCCGCGGTCATCGCCCGCCCGTTGGTGAAGCGAACCCCGTCACGCATGTGGAACAAATAAGTCAGGCCGTCGGCACTTGGCTCCCAGCCATCGGCAAGCTCGGACACGATCACGCCGTCGTCATTGTAATCCACCAAAGTGTCGAAGAGCATCTCCTCGAACTGCCACGATCGCGTGTCGTAGCCGTGCGCCGGATCCAACGTCGGAACATCGTCGGAATCGGCAAGGCGCACGTAGGGAACATCACCCGCGCTGTCCGGTGAGGTGCCACGACAGCCGCCGCAGACCAGCAGCGTCAAAATCACCGCGATACAGCGCCGGCCGATCATTCACCGTTGCCGGTCGTCGTCGTTTCGAGCCAACAAGCCGTAGCCGAGAAAGTTGAACCCGACGACGGCATAGATGATCGCCAAGCCGGGAAAGATCATCAACCACGGCGCTACCCTGTAGAGAGGTTGACTGTCGCTGATCATCCGTCCCCAGCTCGGGCTCGGTACGGGTACGCCCAGGCCAAGATAGCTTAGCCCGGCATCGAGAAGGATGACGTGCGACGTGCTCAGCGCCGCCATCACCAGGATCGTCGGCCAGACGTTCGGAAGAAGATGACGAAGGACGATGCGCACGGGCGAGGCACCGAGTGCGTGCACCGCGGCGATGTAGTCCCGTTCACGCAGCGACAGAACCTCGGCGCGCACCGCTCGTGCGATCGTCGTCCAGCTCACCAGACCGATGACGATGAACAAAGCGGTCAAGCCGGGCTCTGTAAGCGCACTCAGCGCAATCGCCAGCAAGAGGGCCGGGAAAGCGAGGATGACGTCGGTGAAGCGCATCAGCAACGTATCCACCCAGCGCCCGCGGAAGCCGGCAACGACACCGATGGTGACTCCGATGATCAGACTGATACCGGTCGCCGCGGCGGCGACCAGCAGCGAGATGCGCGACCCATGGATCAAACGACTGAGGATGTCGCGACCGAGCTCGTCGGTGCCGAGCCAATGACCGGCTTGCGGCGGAAACGGATCGCCGAAGCTATCGGCGACTGGCGCCAGAGGATCGTAGGGCGCCAGCCACGGCGCGGCGAGCGCCGTCATCAGCAACAGCGCAACCATTGCACCACCCACCCAAGCGAGGCGGCCCTTCGCCGTATTACGCATGCGCGTCGGGCATCATTGGTAGCGAATGCGCGGGTCGATCGTTGCGTACAGAAGATCGACGACGATATTCGCCGCGACCACCAGACAAGCACTGAAGAGCACCGTCCCCATGATCATCGGGATGTCCTGGTCGAAGACCGCCTGAACAGCCAGCCGCCCGAGTCCGGGCCAGTTGAAGACCGTTTCGGTCAGCACCACTCCTCCCATGAACGCGGCGAAGTCGAGGCCGAGCACGGTGACCAACGGCAGGAGTGCATTGCGCAGCGCGTGCTTGCCGTAGACTTGCAGCGGGCTCAGACCTTTGGCGCGCGCCGTTCGCACGTAGTCGGTGTTCAACACGGCGCGCAAATTGCCGTGCAGAAGCCGGGTGTAGTACCCGGTCGTCCCCAGACCAAGTGCGCACACGGGGAGGATGATGTTGGCGAACCCGAATCCGCCCAGCGGCAACACCGCCAGGCGGTATGCGAAGATGTAAAGGAGCAGCGTCCCCGTCCAGAACACCGGAAACGAAAGTGCGATCAACGATCCCGCCAGAATGCCGAGATCGACGATGCTACCTTCGCGGAAGGTGGAAAAGCAGGCCAGGACAACAGCAACCACGGTAGCAACCGAAAGACTCGCTGCGGCCAGCAATGCCGTCGCCGGAAGCCGCTCGCGAATTGCTGCCGAGACTTCCTGCCGGGTCAGATAGGAACGACCGAGATCGCCCTGGACCAGGCGCGCCAAGTACGAGCCGTATTGCACCAGTACAGGGCGATCGAACCCCATCGACCGGCGGATCGCTGCGAGAGTCTGTGCGTCGGCTTTTGGTCCTGCCAGCGTCCGAGCCGGGTCGCTCGGTACAAGGAACGCAAGGCAAAAGGTCAGAAACGTGACACCGAACAGGACAGCGGCGCCCCAAAGCAGCCGCTGCGCGACGAAGCTCATAGCCCCCGCGTCAGCATTCAGCTGCGCAAGGCGTGGTTCAGCTTCTCGCGGACGCGATGATACTCGATGCGGGCCCGCTCCGAGACCACTTCGGCTTCTTCTTCGAGGATCTTGGTGAAGTTGGTTACGGTTGCGGTGACATCTGCCAGCTCTTGCTCGCTGCGGTCGCCAGACTCTTCCGCTTCCTCGCGGATACGGCGCAGCAGGCCTTCGATATCCTGAAAGATCCGCTCGCGGTCGGTGTCATCCTTGAGAGCAGCCGATTTCGAGTGGCCGCCGCCACCACCGCCGCCGCCCTTGTGGCGTTTCCCCCGCTGCGGCCGCTGGCGTCGCCGCTTCCTTCGGGAGTTGTTGAAACTTCTCTGCCCCCCGCCCCTGCCGTCGCCGTTGTCGCGGTGGCCGCCGGAGTCCATACGTGTTCCAGATCCGTTGTCGTCGCCTTCAGGCATATCTTCCGAAGAGCCCTCGTGCGTAGTCGACATTCCTTCGCTCTCCTTCCAAGAGTTCCATGTGTCGGTTACCGCCCCTTTGCAGCGGCCGCGCGCCGGAAGCCGGCGTTCAACATTTATCCTAACGAATGTCTTGAAGCTCCGGCCTTCGTGCGTCACAGACGCTCGGAAGCGATCCCGCTTCTCTGTCCGGAGCTCGATCTACTCGAACTCTAGCTGGCTTTGAATCGTAAAGGAAGCACCGTTGCCCCGCAAGTCGAAAGATTCTCATACCGGTCACAGGCTAGCCGCCAACTCGCTGAGAGCCTTCTCGACATCCGTTCGCTGCTCCAGGATCGACCGCAGCGGATCCTTGCGCCGGCGGAAGTAGGTCGGCACCGTCGTGATGGAGAATCGCCGTGGGTCGAGAGCACCGACCAGGTCGCGCCATCGCAGCGGCATCGACACCGGCGCCCCATCGCGCGGCCGCACAGAAAATGGGGCGACGATGGTTTTGCCGTGGCCGTTCTGAAGGAAGTCGACGTACACCTTGCCGCCGCGTTCGCCCAGTGGACGCGCCACCGTGGCGATGTCTTGATGGTCCCGCACGACGACGCGTGCCAGAACCTCAGCGAAGCTGCGAGCCTCGGCGTGCGTAAGCACGCCGCCAAGCGGGATCATTATATGGAGCCCATCCTGCCCCGAGGTTTTCAGCCCATGCGACACACCGAGGCGGCGCAGCAATCCGTGAATACTGTGCGCGATTGTCACCACGGCTCCAAACGGTGCCCCTTTCGGATCGAGGTCGAGGATCGCCCAATCGGGATGATCGATCCTCGCGCAACGTGAGCTCCACACGTGCACCGGGATGCACCCCGAATTGATGACATACAACAAGCTCGGCAGATCGTTGCAGACGAAATAGTCGGTGTCTTCGACACGATACGTCGGCACCCAGTCAGGCGTGAAGTCAGGCGCGTTCTTCTGAAAGAAATTCTTGCCGTCGATACCGTCGGGGTAGCGCGTGAGAACTACGGGGCGATCGCGCAGGTAGGGAGACATCTGAGGCCAGATCTGCTCGTAGTATGTCAGCAGGTCGCCCTTGGTGTACCCGTCGCGTGGGAAGAAGATCTTGTCGCGATTACTGATCTGCAAGCGCTGCGCTTCCGGCGCCGGCGGCGTAGCCGGCAGCAACTCTCGTGATGGCGGTGGCGCGTCGCAATCTGCAACGGCCTTGTCTTCGCGCAGGGCCACGAAGCGCGGCTGCCGCAAAACGCGCGCGGATGTCACCTGAGCGTAATGAACTCGTGCAACCAGCTTCGGTTCGACGTAGAACGCGTCACCCACACCCGGTGCCTGCCCCTTTTTCTCGGGCGTACCTTCGAAAGCCGGTGTGCTGCGCCGGTCGCGTCCGAGCTCCGAGAGTAGAATGTCGATCGTCTTGCCGTTGAGGCCGGAGCCGACGTTGCCGGCGTAAATCAATCGCCCGCCATCCTTCCACGCCAGCATCAACGAGCCCAGACGTTGGCGGGAACCCTGACCACGCAGGTATCCCACGATCGCCAGGTCGGCTTCCCGCTTGACCGGAATCTTGAGCCAGTCGCGACTGCGGCGGCCGCTGGAATACGTCGAGTCCGCGCGCTTGCTGATGATCCCTTCCAGCTCCGCTTGCCGCACCGTCTCGAAAAACCCTTCCCCGTCGACCGCGACATGATCGGTGTAACGCAGCACGCCCACGGGAGGTAGCAGCAGCCGCAACAGCTCCTTGCGCGCCAGCAAGGGCACGCGGCGCAGGTCGAATCCGGCAACGGCGAGCAAATCGAAGCAGAACGCGACGACCGGCACGGTGCGACGTGCCGTGGAGATGGCTTGCGTGTCGGCTAGAGTCATCCGTCGTTGGAGTAGCTCGAACGAGCTTGCGCCGCGTTCGTCGAGCGCGACGATCTCGCCGTCGACGACGAACTGACCGCAAGCGAGATGCCTCGAAGCATTCGCGACCTCCGGAAAGAGAGTCGTGATGTCGCGGCCGCTGCGTGAGCGAAGTCGCTCGCGGCCGGCCAGCATGCGGATGCCGTCGTGCTTGAGCTCGAAGATCCAACCGTCCTTGCTGAAGGGTGCGGGCGCGGTTTCCGCCAACATCGGCGCGACGTCGAAATTCGACTCTCGCAAACGCGTTGCACCAAGGGCCTCGGCTTTCGCCGCCAAGGTAGCCGTGCGATCGCCGCCGCCGGCCAACTCCTCCACCGTCAGCCCCGAGAGGATCGACGCCGGTCGCTCGACGACCAATTCTCCTGCGGTGCCCGGCGTCGGCTGCTTGCAGAGCAGGAGCCACTCCTTTCCCCCCTCCCCTTTCGTCCGCACCAGCGCCCAGCGTCCGCGCAGCTTGTGGCCGCTGAAGTCGATCTCGAGCTTTCCGGACGCGATGTCGGCGGCAACGTCGCCGGCCTTGGAGGTTGTGTACGTACCCCCATCCCAGACGATCATCGCACCGGCGCCGTAGTTCCCCTCCGGGATGATGCCTTCGAAGTCGGCGTACGCCAGCGGGTGGTCTTCGGTGCGGACCGCCAAGCGTTTCTCGCGGGGATCGAGTGACGGTCCCCTCGGTACGGCCCAGCTGGCGAGGACCCCGCCGACCTCGAGGCGAAGATCCCAGTGCAAACGCCGAGCGGCGTGTTGCTGGACAACGAACAAGCCACCCGTTTGCGTGCCTACGATGGTCCCTCCTTCGCGCGGCGCAAACGGCTCAGGGGTGCGGCTTTGATCGCGCTTGCGATGATACTCGCGTAACGGGTCGTCGGTCATGGGTCGTCGAAAACACGCGTCCGAACTTGGACTCTCGCCAATCCAATGATATGTAGGTGGTCGAACGGTGGAAAGCGAGATCATGCCTCCACATGCAATCGCCTCAGGGACCATCAGCTTCGGGCTCGTCTCGGTCCCGGTGAAGCTCTACTCCGCTACCAAGTCGAAGAACGTTTCGTTCAATCTCCTGCACGAGAAGGACCACTCACGCCTGCGGCAACAGTACGTCTGCGCGACCTGTAACCAGATCGTCGATCGCGGCGAGATGGTGAAGGGATACGAGTACGCCAAGGGCCAGTACGCGATCATCACTGACGCGGAGCTGAAAGCTCTGCTCGAGAAGACCGAGCAGTCGATCGAGATCGAGCAATTCGTGCCGATCGCCTCGGTCGACCCGGTGTGCTTCGACAAGGCCTACGCGTTGGGTCCGGACAAGGGCGGGCAGAAGGCCTATCGCCTGCTTGCCAAAGCGATGGAGCGCGCCGACATGGGTGCGGTGGCGCGCTTCTCGACGCGCGGCAAGCAAGATCTCGTTCTTCTCCGCCAGACCGAAGGCGGACTGATGATGCACACCCTGTACTACGCCGACGAGGTGCGCGGCTTCCAGGAGATCGACCTCGGCGATAGCGCGAGCTTCAAGTCGGGCGAGGTTGACCTCGCCGTGCAGCTCATCGAGCAACTGGCTGTGAAGACGTTCAACCACGAGCAGTTCCGCGACGACTACCGGACCAAGGTCATCGATTTGATCGAGCGAAAGGTTGCCGGTCAGGAGGTCGCGGTGGCGGCGGCGCCGGCGCCGCGCGCCCAGATCATCGATCTGATGGACGCTTTGAAAGCGAGCCTTGCCAGCAAGCAACGCGGCAAGGAACCCGAAGCAGCCGAGTCCGCTACACGGCGGCCGGCACGGTCGAAAGGCCGTGCAGCGCCGCGCAAGTCGGCGGCAAAAGCCAAGTAGACAAAGTCGACGGAGGCGGCGGGGTCGGGGGTGAGTAAGCGGATGATGGCGCAAACCAGTACTCTCGCGCCCGAGGATTCCGGCGGACGACTTTTCCGCACCGCCGAGGTCGCACGTATTCTCAACGTATCACCGCACCGCATTCGCGAGCTCGTGCGCGCCGGTCTTTGCCGTCCAGCACGGCGAGGGCGCAACTACCTCTACTCCTTTCAAGATCTCGTGCTCCTGCGCACCGCACGCGGCCTGCTGCAGCAGAGGGTTCCCGGTCGTCGTGTCCGCCGCGCCCTGCGAGAGCTCTCCAAGCAGTTGCCGGAAGGACGATCAGCAACCGGCGTCAAGATCTACGCCGATGGCGCCCACGTCGCGGTGCGCTGCGGCAACACGGCCTGGTATCCCGACAGCAAACAGATGGTCTTCCTGTTCGAAGTCGACCAGTTGGCACGAGACGCTCGCGTCGTCGCTCCGGCACATACCAAGGACAAGGGACCAGCCGTCCTGCATTCGGAGCGGGCGAAATCGGCCTCGCTGTGGTTCGAGCGCGCGCTCTTGCTCGAAGAGCGTCACGACGTCGTCGGCGCCGCTTCCGCATATCGCCGGGCCCTCGAATTCGATTCGACGATGGCCGACGCCTACATCAACCTCGGTCGGCTGATTCATCAAGGCGGGGATCCGCGGGAAGCAGCACGCCTCTACCACGACGCCCTGCAGCACGCCCCCAACGACCCGATCGCCCACTACAACCTGGCGCTGGCCCTCGAAGACCAGGATCACCGCCAGGACGCCATCGCGCACTACGAGGAGGCGGTTGCTACCGCACCGGATTTCGCCGACGCGCATTTCAACCTGAGCCGGCTGTACGAACGCATGAGCATGCACCGCCAGGCCGTCCGCCACCTGCTGGTCTACAAGAAACTCACCGAGTCCTAGGGCCGCGCGGCGTTCCAATCGCACTCCGCAGATATGTCTCTGTTGGAATTTCTCGGCATCTCGCCTAACGACCGTCTTCCCAGCACGCCATTGGGAATCGCCATCCAGCGAGAACTGGCGGACCTCGCTCCCGACCGCATCGAACGCATCGCAGCCTATGCAGGGTTGCTCGTTCGCGTCGCCCACGCCGACGCCGAAGTATCGGAGGATGAGCGCAACAAACTGGTCGAGATCATCCGCGAGCACACGGCTCTGACCGCCAAGGAAGCCAGTGCCCTGGCCGCCCTCGTGATTCGTCAGGCGACCGAGCTCGAAGGAATCGAATACGCGTTGCTGACGCGGGCCTTCAACTCGTTCGCCTCGACGGAGGAAAAGCAGCGCCTGATCGATTGCCTCTATGCCGTGGCGACTGCCGACGATGAAGTCTCAGTGGTCGAGGACGACGTCATCCGCGCCGTCGCCCGCGCGCTGCTGCTGTCGCACGAGCAATTCATTCGCATCCGGCAACGATACAAGGAAAAGCTGGAGCTGCTCCGGCCCCTGAAAAAGCCCGACGTTTGAGGACCGCGGCCCTGCCCGTTCGCTTCGCGGAACTATCGCGCCGAGCTTCGACGCTGCGGCTTGCGAGTCTTCGGCGGATGCAACGGTGATCCGCGGAGGCGGCTCAACTGTTGCTCAATGACGCGGTCGGCGCGGGCCAATAACATCTTGCTGCCGCCGTATTTCTCGATCATGTAGCTCAGATCGCCGAGGTCGTGGATCATCGACTGTACCGCCCGCTCGCGTTCGGTTGCTCCCTTGATCGCGGAGAGCAGGTCGAGGACTAGGTCCTCGATTTCGGAGCTTTCGATTTCGAGAGCGAGCTCGAAGGCGCGGGCGAGCGGAAGGCCCTCCTTGGCCTCTGCTTCGGCGCGCGTCAGAAGCTCCCGCAGGTGGAGCACATGTTCGCGCGTCAACGTCGGCGCCGCCCGCAACGTGCGCTGCGGCGCGCTTTCGAGAAGTCCCGCGACCAGCGCCAGGGCTCCGAAGTGACGCGATTCATGCTGCGCCATGTCGAACCAGAACATCCGCACTACATCGGGGCTCGGGAAGAGCGTCTCGAAGCGGCAGTACAACTCCATCGTTCTGCGTTCTAGCGACATCGCCGCCTCGATGAGCTTACGGAGCAGCTCCGGAGGCCGCTCTTTGATTGGTGCGCTGATGGGCTTTTTCGCCGCGCGCGGCATGCGCGGCTTGTACCATCGTCGCATCGGCACTTCCAGAGTAGCAGATGGCTTCGGGCGAAGTCGCGTCCGGCGGCTGGCGTGTCGTTCCGGCGACGCGCCGGCTCACGGCCATGAGCCGGCGGAAAGCACGCCTAGTCCCGATGCGCTTCCCGCTCCAGACGCGAGCGCAAGCGCTGTGCCAGCGATTGCGCGACGGCGATGCCAATGGCCGAGTTCTCTTCCATGAGCGCGATCAAATCGGCGCTCTCGAGACGCAGCACGCGGACTTCGGTTACCGCTCGCACCGTTGCCGACCGCGCCTCGCCATCGAGCACCGCCATCTCGCCGAAGAAATCTCCTTGACCGAGCTCTGCGATCTCTTCTTGTTCGCCGCGAATTACGACGACCTTGCCTTCGACGACCACGTACATTCCGGTGCCGCGTTGCCCCTCCCGGACGATGACTTCACCGCTGACATGCGACTCTTCCTGCAGCAATTTGGCGAGATCGAGCAATTGTTCCACCGACAGCCGACCGAAGATCGGCACCGCTTTGATCTGGAGAGCGAGCTCGACGAGATCCGCCACTCCCGCATCATCTCGAATTGCGGAGGGAGGGTCCAGCGCCGCGACGGCCAGACTCGCCAGGCTGCGGGTCAGGGTATCTGCATCCTGGGTCAATACCAGCACCGCCTCACGCGCTGAGGGCACGCGGCCCACGGGCTGCCGCGTTGCACCTTCGCGTCCGGAGCACCATCCGCTTTCCAACAACGGCAGCAACCTGGCCGCTTCGCGCGACGTCAAGGAACGTTCGATTGCTTCGAGAAGTATGGCGCGCTGACGCTCGCCCCGCGCCTCTCGAATGGCGCTATCGACTTCGGCGACACCCCCATCACTAAACCGCGCCGTCAAGACGATGGCCAACGTGTGTAGCGCTTCACGGACTCTTTCCTCCAGCCGCTGAATGAGCAGCGGGGCCGTATCTTCGCGCGCGGCAAGCGCTGACAGCGCCGTGACCGTCTTCTGAATCTCCCCGACTTCGTAGTCGATCAGCGTCTTCGCGTCCTGCGCATCGAGCCCGAGTTGGTGCAGGACCAGCAGGATCGTCCGCCGCAGCTTCGGGGGAGCTCCAGGAATCTGCCGCATGAGCGCGTCGATGACACGATCACCCAGGGCGATTATTCCGTCCCGTGCTGCTTTCGCTTCCCCGTCATCGTCGGACGCCAACCTGGAGAGCAAACAAGGAAAGCGGTCCAAGAGCTGTGCGTGTCCGATGAATCGCAGGATTGCCGCGCGCGTACGCGGGTTGGAATCGTTACGCCACTGCACCACCGCGTCTTGCGCGTGTTGGACCGCCTCGGGGTGACCCAAGGCGATATCAGCCAGCGCCTCGGCGGCCACTGCCCTGTCCGTCGGCTTCTCGAGAAGCTGCACCAGGGTCTGGAGCCGTGCAAGCCAGCGCGACTCGACTGGACGACGCAGCAGGAGGCGGCGCAGCTCGTACACCGCCCTTCGCCGTAGATCTTCCGCTGGAGACTCCAGAGCTGCCCTCAGCTTGCGATCGACTTCACCATCGGCCGTCAGCACGCCGTTGATCGTCAGTGCGGTCTCGGCCGCGACGCTGATTGCCGCCTCGCGGTTGTCCTGCAGTGCAGCGAGCAGCCGCTGGTCTCGCGCATCGAGCGAGTTGCCGAGCAGCATACCGTACGCCTGAATCACCAGCGCGAGCTCGTCGACCGGAAGGGATTCGCCGCGCTCCAAAAACTCCGCAAGTGCGCCGGAAGCTCGCGGACAGGGTTTGGCCGGCCTCGCCGGGTTGTCGCAGGCGCGCACCAGCGCGTTCAATAGAATCGGGCGTGTGTGTGCCGGGGCGAGGCCGACAGCCACAGCCAAAGCCTCTATCGCCGTCTTCGGCGGAGCCTTGCACAGTAGATCGAGCGCCACACGACATTTGGCCTCGTCGGCATCCGAGAGGTACGACGAAAGCACTCGGACTGTCGCCGGGTTCAATAGTGCGTTCAGTGCCTGACCGCCGCCCAGAGAGTCGGGGCGCGCCAGAGCTTCGAGGAGCAGGCTGGGATACCCTCGCCAGAGAGTGAATGAGACAACCAGCCAGACCGCCGATACGACCACCGCGAGGTAGACCCCGCCCGAATC
>Ga0187892_10001379_pt1 | contig 55744 bp, 58 predicted proteins | sample MA1701073metaG_FD_139345 | JGI IMG/M metagenome (GOLD analysis project Ga0187892, IMG submission 139345) | Bio-ooze microbial communities from a basaltic lava cave in the Kipuka Kanohina Cave System on the Island of Hawaii, USA - MA170107-3 metaG ...
AGGCCCCAGGAGAAGGACGCGAGGATGCCGCAGGCCACGACGACGGACCAGCCGCGGTAGAGGGGCACGGTAGGGTTATACGGGACGAAGCGACGAATCGGGTGGAACGGGTCCCCTCACCATCAGGCCCCTCACCCCAAGCCCTCTCCCCAGGGGGGAGAGGGTGAGGTATGCTTCTGGCCGAACCCCCGCACAAGGAGAGCCACGTGAAGCTCGATGTGTCGATGCTGACCCATGATCTGAAGACCATTCCCGACTATGCCCGGAAGGTCGAGGCCATGGGTTACGACTGCCTCTGGTCGTCGGAGACGCAGCACGATCCCTACCTGCCCCTGGCCGTCGCCGCGACCTCCACGTCACACATCAAACTTGGGACCAACATCGCGACGGTGTTCTCGCGCAGCCCGATGGTCACCGCGCAGACCGCGTGGGACTTGCAGAAGGCCTCGGCGGGGCGCTTCGCGCTGGGGCTCGGCACCCAGGTGAAGGCGCACAACGAGCGGCGCTTCTCCGTGAAGTTCGAGTCGCCGGGTCCCAAGATGGCGGAGGCCATCCGGGCCATTCGCACGATCTGGGACTGCTGGCAGAACGGCACCAAGCTCAACTTCAAGGGCCAGTTCTACACCTTCGACGTGATGACGCCGTTCTTCAACCCGGGGCCGATCGATCACCCGAAGATCCCCGTGTACATCGCGGCGGTGAACCCGCTCATGTGCCGCATCGCGGGTGAGCTGTGCGACGGCATGCACGTGCACCCGTTCAACAGTCCCAAATATCTCCGTGAGCTCGTGCACCCGGCGGTGGAGGAGGGTCTGAAGCGCTCCGGGCGCTCGCGCAAGGACTTCACCTACGCGACGGTGACCTTCGTGGTGGTGGGCGACACCGAGAAGGAGCGGGCGGCGCAGGCGCAAACCGTCAAGCAGCAGATCGCCTTCTATGGCTCCACGCGCACCTACGAGCCGGTGTTGGCCGCCCACGGCTGGCAGGACCTGACCGCCAAGCTGCACCGCAAGTCGGTGGAGGGCGACTGGCAGGGCATGGCCGACCTGATCACCGACGAGATGCTCGACACCTACGCGGTGACCGCCACCTACGACAACCTGCACGCGAAGATCCTGGAGCGGTATGAGGGCTTGCTGGACCGCACGGGGCTCTACCAGCCCTATCAGCCGAATGTGAACGATCCGCGCCTGCCCGCGATGGTTCGGGCATTCAACGGATAACCCCTCGACACCGAACCCCTCGACACCAACCCCTCGACACCGAACCCCTCACCCCTACTCTCTCCCCTTAAGGGAGAGGGGGAGACTCAAGCGATGACCGACAAGGTGCAGGTGGAGATCAAAGGCGATGTGGCCACCATCGTGCTGAACAGGCCCGAGCGCCTGAACGCGCTCGACAACGAGATGTGGCACGGCATCGGCGAGGCCTGCCGGGTCGTCGACGCGGCGCCCGACGTGCGCGTGGCCATCCTGATGGGCGCGGGCGGCTGCTTCTGCGCCGGCCTCGACGTGAAGGCGGGCTCCACCCTGAGCTCGGCGCTGGAGGACATGTCCCCCGGCCAGGCGCTGGCTCGCATCCGGCAGCATCTGGCCGGGCACCAGGCGTCCTTCTCGGCGGTGGAGTCGCTGCGGGTGCCGGTCATCGGCGCCATCCAGCGCGCCTGCATGGGCGCAGGGCTGGAGCTGGCACTCTGCTGTGACGTGCGCCTGGCCGCCGAGGGCACGCTCTTCTCCATTCCCGAAGTGCAGCTGGGGCTCGTGCCCGACATGGGCGGCACCCAGCGGCTGCCGCGCACCGTCGGCATCGGAAAGGCCAAGGAGCTGATCTACTCCGCGCGGCGCTTCGATGCCGCGGAGGCCCTCCGGATCGGGTTCGTGCAGGGGGTGTATCCGGCGGGCGAGCTCCAAGCGCGCGTGGCCGACCTCGCGGCGGAGATCGCCGCCAACGCGCCGCTGGCGGTGCAGGCGGCCAAGCGGGCGATCAACGGCACGTACTACGGCGAGATGGGCGCGTGGCTCGACTGGGAGACCGCGCAGGCCTCGGGCCCGCTGCTCTCGGAAGACCGCACGGCCGGCCTCAAGGCCGCCGCCGAGCGGAAGCGCGCCGACTTCACGGGCAGATAAGCCCGGAGGCATTCATGGCAGATCTCTACGACCTGGGTGACAAGCCACCGCTCGGTGAAGTCCCGAAGCGGATGCATGCCTTCGCGGTCAGGCAGAACCGCTTCGGCCAGCCGCGCGAGGCGTGGAAGCGCGAGGTGCTGCCCACGCCGGCCATCGGCCCCGACGAGGTGCTGATCTACGTGATGGCCTCGGGCATCAACTACAACAACGTCTGGGCCGCGCTGGGCCAGCCCGTCGACGTCATCGCGGAGCGCCTGAAGCTGGGCGAGCCCGAGGACTTCCACGCGGGCGGCAGCGACTGCTCCGGCATCGTGTGGGCGGTCGGCAAGGACGTCAAGAATGTCACGGTCGGTGACGAGGTCATCGTGCACAGCGGCTGGTGGCGGCCCGACGATCCCTGGGTGCTCTCGGGCAAGGACCCGATGCTGGCCGAGTCCACGCGCATCTGGGGCTACCAGACCAACTACGGCAGCTATTGCCAGTACGCACGCGCGCAGGCGCACCAGTGCATCGCCAAGCCCAGGCGGCTCACCTGGGAGGCGGCCGGCTGCTTCCTGCTCTGCGCCTCGACCGCGTACCGCATGCTGATGGGCTGGGCGCCGCACACGGTGGAGAAGGGCGACGTGGTGCTGGTCTGGGGCGCCACCGGCGGCCTCGGCAGCCTGGCCCTCGAGATCGTCCGGGCGCAGGGCGGCCGCGCCGTCGCGGTGGTCTCCGACGACGCCAAGAAGAAGTTCTGCATGGACCACGGCGCCGCCGGCGTCATCAACCGCTCCGCCTTCGACCACTGGGGCCCGATGCCGGATACGAAGGACGGGAAGGCCTACGGCAGCTGGGCCAAGGGGGCGCGGGCCTTCGGCAAGGCCGTCTGGGACGCGCTCGGCGAACGCACCAGTCCGAGAATAGTCTTCGAGCACCCGGGCGAGGCCACCCTGCCCACCTCCGAGTTCGTCTGCGCCACCGGCGGGATGATCGTCATCTGCGCGGGCACCACCGGCTACAACGTCACGCTGGACCTGCGCTACCACTGGATGCACCAGAAGCGCTTCCAGGGCAGCCACCTCTCCAATGACGAGCAGGCGCTCGCGGTGACGAAGCTGGTCGACGCGGGGAAGGTGGACCCGTGTCTCTCCCAAACCTACGGCTTCGACGAGCTGCCCGAGTGCCACCAGCTCATGCTCGACAACAAACACCCGTACGGCAACATGGCGGTGCTGCTGAACGCGCCGAAGGCCGGGCTCGGCGCCTCTTGATCCTCGTCCCCTGACCTTCTCGCTGGTGCTGATCGCCGATTGGTCGGCGGCCTCGACGCGAGGCCCGGCCCGGCCATCCCGCGATCGCTGCTGGGTCGCGTGGGGGCGACGCGGCGGCCGGCGCGCGGGCCGGCGGCCGCCGCCGCGCTACTTCCGCACCCGTCCCGAGGCGGAAGCCTTCATCCGTGATCTGCTCTCGGCCGAGCCCGGTCCCGCCCTCGTCGGCTTCGACTTCGCGTTCGGCTATCCGGCCGACGCACGGTTGCCGGCGGGGCGCGCGCTCTGCGCCCGGCTGGCGACATTGATCCGTGACGAGGCCGACGGGGCGAACAACCGCTTCGAGGTCGCGGGCGTGCTGAATCGCCAGATCCAGGACGGCTGCGGCGGTGGGTTTCTCGGGCCCTTCTGGGGCCACCCGGCGGGCCGTCACGTCCCTCACTTGAGCCCGACGCGCCCGCGCCCGTTTCCCGCCCACATCAGCGACGGCCGGCTCGTGGAGCGGAGGCTGGCGTCGCGGCGCATCCAGAGCCCGTGGAAGCTCTTCACGCGTGCCGCGGTGGGCTCGCAGACCCTGGTGGGCCTGCCCGCCGTGCACCGCCTGCTGACCGACCCGGCGCTCGCCCGCCGCGCGCGGATCTGGCCCTTCGAGACCGAGTGGAAGGGCGCCATCGCGGACGACGCGGTCGTCATCGCCGAGTTCTGGCCGAGCCTGGTCGACTGGGGCGGCCAGCCCTACCCGATCAAGGACGCCTGCCAGGTCGCGGCGTCCCGGGATTGGGCGCTCGATCATCCGCGGGCGCTCGCCCGCGGGCTCGCTCGCCCTCCCGGTCTGAGCGACCAGGACGAGCGAACGTGCCGCGAGACCGAGGGCTGGATCGTCGGGCCCAATGTATGAATTCAAGACCTGACCCCAATCAGCGCGCCCAGCGCCTGAGGGACGGCCCCAGCACCAGCAGGAGCGCCAACGCCAGGATCAGCGCGCTCACCGGGCGCGTCACGAACACGGTGAGATCGTTGCCGTGCGCGACCATGCTGGTGAGGAAGTACTGCTCGGCCATCGGCCCGAGGATGACCCCCATGACGAGCGGCGGAATGGGCAGGTCGTAGCGCCGCATCAGGAAGCCCGCTACCCCGAAGAGCATGGTCAGCCAGACGTCGGCCATGTCGTTGCGCAGGGCGAAGGCGCCGATGAAGCAGAACACGACGATGAGCGTGTTCAGGATCGGCGCCGGCACCCGCATCAGGGTGGCGAAGCAGAGCGCGGCCAGGAAGCCCAGGCCCACCATCAGCACGTTGGCCAGGATCATCCCCGCGAAGAGCGTGTAGACCTGCTCGGGTTGCTTCGTGAAGAGCAGCGGGCCCGGCTGGATCCCGTGGATGAGGAACGCGCCCATCATGACCGCGGTGGCCGCGCTGCCCGGGATGCCGAGCGTCAGCAGGTGGATCATGGCGCCGCCGGTCGAGCCGTTCACCGAGCTCTCGGAGGCGACCAGGGCGCCCGGGTGGCCGCGGCCGAACCGCTCGGGCGTCCTCGAGAACTGCTTCTCGAGCCCGTAGGACACGAACGACGACACGGTCGCCCCCGCCCCGGCCAGCCCCCCGACCGCGATGCCCACGAGCGTGCCCCGGGCGAGCGGCCCGCGCAGCGGCCACAGGGAGAGGAGCGGCAGCCGCGGCACCGCGCGCGGAGCACCGGTCGGGGGGGTCCCGTCCGGCCGCATCGTCGCGACCTGCTCCAGCACCTCGCCGATCGCGAAGAGGCCGATCAGCACGGTGACGAAATCGACGCCGGTTCGGAGGAACGGCACCCCGAAGACGAAGCGCTCCACCCCGTACTGCGCCTCGGTGCCGACGGTGCCGAGGATCATCCCCGCGAACATCGAGATCAGGGCCGCGGGGAGCGACGACCGGCCCAGCACCGCTACCCCGGCCAGGCCGAAGACCACCACCGAGAAGAACTCCACGCTCGACAGGGTCAGCGCGAAGCGCGCGAAGGGCGGGGCGAAGAAGGCGAGGAAGAGCGCGCTCACGAGGCCGCCCACCGCGGAGGACATGATCGCGAGCCCGAGGGCGTACTGCGTCTGGCCCTGCTGGCTCAGCCGGTAGCCCTCCCAGGTCGTGGGCACGTTCATGGGATCGCCCGGGATGTTGAAGAGGATGCCGGTGATGGAGCCGCCGAAGACGCCGCCGCAGTACACGCCGATCATCAGCAGCAGGGCGGGCACGATGCCCATGAGGTAGGTGAAGGGCAGGACGAGCACGATGGCGTTGAGCATGGTGATGCCGGGCAGCGCGCCGGCCAGGATGCCGATGACGAGGCCGAGGACGATCATGGCCAGGTTCAGCGGCTGGACCGCGTGCTGGAACCCGACGCCCAGGCCGAGGAGGCTCTCGAGCACCGCGGGAGTCAGAAGATCCCGAGGGCGCGGTAGAGCACGAGGGTGACGCGCTCGAAGGCGCCGGCGCCCTTCGGGAAGGGCAGGTAGACGAGCTTGACGAACGAGTAGAGCAGGACGACCGTCCCGACCACCGCGGTGGCCGCGATGCCCGGAGCCCGCCGCGCGCCGGCCAGGAGCATGAATAGGACGATGAAGCCGACCGTGGCCAGCGGGAACCCGAGGAGGGGCGCCGCCAGCACGTAGGCGAGGATGGAGGCGATCGTCGAGCCGAGGCGGGCAACCGAGACGGCCGGGACGGTCCCGTCGATGCCGCCGGCGGCGGGCCCGGCCTCCGGCGCTCCGCGCCGGTCGGTCACGAGCTTCAGCACGCAGGCCAGCGCGAGCCCGATCAGGACGAGACGCGGCCAGAAGCCCGGTCCGAGCTGGCCGGGCGACGCCACCGCGTCGAGCGGGCGCGCGGCGGCGAACAGCAGGCCCGCGGCGAGCACGCCGCCCAGCAGCGCCGCGACGTGGGCGCGGGGCGCCATGCTACTGCCGGACGCCGAACTCCTTGACGAGCCGCTCGAGCGTGTTCACCTCGCCCTGCACCCAGCGGGTGAAGTCGGCGCTCCCCAGGTAGGAGTCCGGGCGGAAGTACCACTCCTCCGCGAACTTCCTCCACTCCGGCGTCTCCATCGCCTTGCGGAAGGCGGCGGCCAGCACCTGCACCCGGTCGGGCGGCGTGCCCTTCCGGGCCACGACCCCACGGAACTGCGGCAACGTGATGTCGAGCCCCAGCTCCTTGGAGGCCGGCACGTCGGGAAAGGCGGGGTGGCGCCGCTCCGCGAAGATGATCAGGGGACGGAGCTGGCCCGCCTTCAGGTACTGCAGAACGTCGCCGGCCTGCTCGTAGAGCACCTCGGTGTGCCCGCCCAGGGCGGCCGCGTAGCGCTCCCCGGGCTTGGGGTACGGCACGGTGGTCATCTTGGAGCCGCGCTTCTCGAAGAAGCGCACCGTGACGTCGTCCACGGTGCCGAAGCCGGTCGCGGCCACGCGCAGCTTGCCCGGATTGGCCTGGGCGTGCTGGAGCAGCTCCTGGATCGTCTTGAAGGGGCTCTCGGCGCGCACGAACAGGAAGGAGTCGGCCACCTGGGTGCGCGTGATCCATTCGAGATCGTCCACCTTGTAGCGGGCCAGGCCCATCGGGATCGTCATGAGCGTGTCCTGGATGTAGGTGGCGATGGTGTACCCGTCGGGCTTGCCGCCCAGCACCTGCGCGAGCCCGGTGTTGCCGGAGGCCCCTGGCACGTTCGAGGCGGGCAGGGCCACGCCGAGCAGCGGCTGGCTCAGCGTGCCGAGCTGCCGCGCCATCGCGTCGGCGCCGCCGCCCGCGCCCCAGGTGACCACGAAGTCGATCGGGCGCGACGGGAACTTCTCCTGCGCGGTGGTCGACGTCACGGCCAGCGCGAGGGATAGGGTGGCCAGTACGGTGAGCGCGATGCTTCTCATCTCGTCTCCTTATCGCTTGAGCAGCAGGGCCACGCCCGAGACCAGCAGCAGCAGCCGGATCACGATCTGGAACGCGCGCGGTGAGAGCCCGGTCTGGATGCGCCCCCCGACGTAGAGCCCGGCCCCCGCGATGGGGAGCGCGGCCAGCAGGTACCCGAGGGTCTGCCGCCCGAAGAGCCCTCCGGCCGCGAACGCAGCCAGCCGCACGCCGCCGTCGATCAGGAAGTTCATGGCGAAGGTAGCTCTAAAGGCGGGCCGCGCGAGGCCCCGCAGGTTCAGGTAGATCACGTAGAAGGGCCCGCCGGTCCCGAACAGCGTCCCGACGAGGCCGCCGAGGAATCCGCAGTACGTCGCGGCCACGCGCGAGCCGCGCAGCTCCGGCAGGGGCAGCATCTGATAGAGCGCGTAGGCGATGACGAACCCGCCCAGCACCCGGGCGAGCAGCGCGGTGGACACCGCGCGGAGAACCCAGAGACCGAGCCCCACCCCGATCACCATGAACGGGATGAGCACCAGCTGCTCGCGCCAGGACACCTCCTCCACGTTCCGGATGCCCTGGCTGGCCGACCCGATGTAGTCGAGCGCCACCACGAGCGGCACCACCACGGTGACCGGCCACGCCAGGGTCAGGAGCGGCACCGCGATGAGGCCGGAGCCGAAGCCGGCCATGCCCCGCACCCAGTACGCGAGCAGCAGCACCAGCCCGGAGTAGACCGCAATCTCGAGGGTCAACGGGCGGCACGAATATCAGGCGGCGGGATGGCCCTCGAGATCCGAGCTCCCCTCGTCGCGGTTCCAGAGCCGGAGCAAGTGGCGGCCCTTGCCCGACTCCGGCGTGTCCGCGTCCTTAAAAGCGGTCCGGCTGTGCGCGAACTGGCGGTTGTTGAGGTACTGCAGCTGGCCCTTCTCGATGCGGAACTCGACCCAGTTGGCGGGATCGTCCACGATCCCCCGCATGGCCTCGAGCGCCTCCCGGCCTTCCGCGTCGAGCTCGGTCCCGGCCAGCTTGTGGCCGTTGACAATGTAGTCCTCGTAGTAGCGCGAGGCCAGCGTGCCGCCCTCGTACTCGTAGACCGGCCGGCTGCTCACGCGGACATCATCGGGAACGTGCTCGCCCTGTCGGTCCCAGCAAAACGGACGATAGAGGCGCTCCAGCAAGTCGGGCCGGCGGCGGCGCAGCTCGTTGTGCACGGTGACGAGACTGACGAAGCGGCTGAGCCCGCCTTCGCGCGCCGACTCGAGGCAGAAGAGGCCCACGAAGGCCGGCGCCTTCCAGAGCCAGCCGCCGTCGGTGTGGAAGGGCTGGCCCAGGTTGGTCACCGAGCGGCGCACCCCGTAGCCCAGGGTCTGGCCGGTATCCTTCACGTCGTAGAGGCGCGCGCCGTTCGCTTTCTGCGCGACGACCTGCCCGAGCATCGCGGCCAGCAGCCAGCCGATGGCCCGGTTCTGGTCGTCCTGATAGCGCTCGACGGGGAAGCGGTCTACCACCGCGAGGCCCGTGTCGGTCTCGAGCTTCGCTCGCACCGCGGCCATGACGTCGGCGCAGGCGCGGAGGGAGAAGTCCTGCGGCCGCAGCGTCTCGATCGCCCGCGGGATCGCCCGCACGGTGGCGGCCACGGTGTCCAGCTCGGCCACGCAGGCCACCGGGAGCGGGATCAGCCAGCCCTCGGGCGAGATGGTGTCGCGGGTCCAGGCCTTCCTGCGCTCGATGTCTTCCGGCGGGAGCTGGACGGAAACCTGGTCGACGCGCATTCACGTACCCCCTCTCACTGCCTCAGCTGAGCGGGCAGTATAGCACGCGTGTGCTACACTCCGGGACGCAAGGAGGACCTGTAATGACAACGTTTTCAGGAGTCTGGCTCCCCATCATCACCCCGTTCGTCAATGGCGAGATCGACTACCCGGGCTACGAGCGCCTGCTCGAGCACTACGTGCGCGCCGGCGTGACCGGTGTCATCCCCCTCGGCACGACCGGGGAGAGCCCGACCATCGACGAGCCGGAAGCCGAGGCGCTGATCGAGCGTACCGTGGCGACGGTGAAGGGCCGCGTGCCGATCCTGGTCGGAGTCGGCGGCAATGACACGCGCAAGGTCGTCAAGGCGGCGAAGCGGCTCGAGCGCCACGACGTGCAGGGCATCCTCTCGGTCTGCCCCTACTACAACCGGCCCAGCCAGGAGGGCATGCGCGAGCACTTCACGCGCGTGGCGGAGGCCACCGACCGGCCGATCCTGATCTACAACATTCCCTACCGGACCGGCGTCAACCTGAGCAACGAGACCTTGCTTACGCTCGCCCGGATCCCGAACATCGCGGGCGTGAAGGATTCCTCCGGCAATATCGCCCAGTCGCTCGACCTGCTGCGCCTGCGGCCGGCAGGCTTCGCGGTCTTGACCGGAGAGGACGCCTACTTCTACACCATGCTCGCCCACGGGGGCGACGGCGGCATCCTCGCCTCGGCCCACCTCGAGACCGCAGCGTTCCTCGGGGTATACGAGCGGATGGCCGCGAACGACCATCAGGGCGCGCTCAAGGCCTGGTCGCGGCTCGAGCCGATAGTCCCGCTGCTCTTCAAGGAGCCGAACCCGGTCCCGATCAAGCACTGCCTCTGGCGGCAGGGGCTGATTGCCTCGGCGGAGTGCCGCCTGCCTCTGACGCGCGTCTCCGAGACACTCGCCGGAGAGCTCGACCGGCTAGTACCAGCGGGGGTCGCCGGGTAGGACCGGGACGGGCTTGCCGTCCACCTGCAGCACACGCGGGCGAATAGTGGGCACCGCGCGGCCGCGGAGCGCGCTCAGGACGTCGGCGGCCCGGCCGTCGCTCTGCAGCAGCTCGAGGTTCTTGATCGTGGGCAGGCGGAGCGTGATCTCGTTCCGCTTCAAGGCCTCGAAGGCCTCCGCCGCGGTGAGCCAGCGCAGCGCCACGATCTCGTGGCCGTCCACCTCGGGCTCCTGCTGAGGCGGCGCCACCGCGACGAAGAAGCGCGTATCGTAGCGGAGCGGCTGCTCCTCGGGCGTGATCCAGTGCGCGAAGTAGGTGAGGCGGTCGGTGGCGAGGGTCAGGCCCTCCACGCGCAGCATGGTGAAGAAAGCCGGATTGGCCGCCTGGCAGGCCGTGCGATGTGCTTCGAAGCGGTCGCGATTCTCCGCGGTGAAGCGCACGAAGTCGCCCTGAGCGTCATAGGCCAGCAGCACCCCCACTTCCTCGAAGGCCTCTCGGATGGCGCCCACCCAGTAGCCCAGGGCACGTCGGGGAGGCAGGTCGCCGCCGAGCCGCGCGCTTGCCTCCTCCGCGGTGAGCCCGCGGCAGAAGCGCCCGACGTCCTCGGGAATGTCGTCGGCCTCGACCTTTCCGCCCGCGAAGACGTAGTCTCCGGCCGCGAACTTGCTCTTGCCGTGGCGCTGAATCAGGAGGATCTCGGCCGGTCCCCCGGGCCGGTCGCGCAGCAGGACCAGGGTTGCCGCGGGCGATGGGATGGCCGGTGGGCTCATGGGCGTCGACGATGAGATCGTGCGCATTCTGACACGGGCCGAGCCGCCAAAAAAAGCCCTTGTGGAGCCGCGGCGGCGATGCGAGACTCCCCGCGTGCAGAGCCCGCACACCGTCACCGGCCAGCGCCCGGCGGAGCACCGCCGGCACACGCGGGTGGCGGCCTCCTGGCCGGTGACCGTCCGGACCGCCGACCGACTCCTGCATCTGCAGACGCTGAATCTCAGCCCGCTCGGCGCCAAGATCGGTCTGGACGAGCCTCTGGAAGTCGGGCGCGCGGCGCGGCTGCGCCTCGAGCCACCCGGCTCACGGCCGGTGGAGGTCGAGGCGATCGTCTGGCGCGCCGACGACGACGGCCCCGCCTTCTTCTTCCTCGGGATCCTGGCCCCCGCCGGGCCGGCGCCCGCCGAGTAGTCGCACCCCTCCCCCGAAACGAGGAGAACGCCCATGGGCGCCGAAGCGAGGATCAAGGAGCTTGGCATCACTCTCCCCAGCCCCGCCAAGCCGATGGGCAACTACGTCCCCGGCGTTCGCGTCGGAAACCTGCTCTTCCTGTCGGGTCACGGGCCGATCCGCGTCGAGGGCCAGCCGCTCACCCGCGGCAAGGTCGGCCGCGACATGTCCACCGAGGACGCCTACAAGGTGGCGCGCGAGGTCGGCCTCAACCTGCTGGGCTCCGCGCGCGCAGCCCTGGGCAGCCTCGACAAGGTCAAGCGCGTGGTGAAGGTCCTGGGCATGGTCAACGCGGTCGAGAGCTTCGGCGAGCAGCCCAAGGTCATCAACGGCTTCTCGGACCTGATGGTCGAGGTGTTCGGCGAGAACGGCCGCCACGCGCGGTCGGCGGTCGGGATGGGCTCGCTCCCCGCGGGCATCCCCGTCGAGATCGAGATGATCCTCGAGCTGAATGCCGCCGGGCCGGCGCCGGCCCGCAAGCCGTCGCGGGCGAAGAAGGCCACGAAGAAGCCGAAGCGACGTTAGGTCATCGAAGGGGGCCTCGACGGCCCCCTCCGAGCCTCCCCCAGAGCGGGATTGCGCCGGCGAGCCGGCGCTCGAACCGGAACCTCTCCTGGTTGGTGCCGGAACCGCTAGTCGAAGAGCGGGGGGAGGACTTGCAGCGCCTCCGCGATCCGCGGGCCGTACCAGGAGAGGAGCTTGCCGTCCACCAAGTGGACGCGCCCGTCGCGCACGGCCGGCAGGTTGGGGTAGGGTGCGAAGTCGGCCTGGTGCACGTGGCGGAACCGGTAGGGCTCGTCCGGCAGCAGGATCACCTCCGCCCCTGACGCCGCCACCTCGTCGAGCGTGATCTCCGGGTAGCGCTTCGCCTCCGCCGCGAAAACGTTCTCGCCCCCCGCGACGGCCAGCATGTCGTGGATGTAGGTGTCGCGGTTGATGGTCATGTACGGCTTGCGCCAGATCGGACAGAAGACGCGGCGCGGCCGGCGCCCGGCTGCCGCGGCGCGCACGAGGTCGTAGCGCGCCCGCAGCTCCGCCTCCAGCTCCCGCGCCCGCGGGCCCGCCTCGAGCAGCCTGCCCAGCTCCCCCACCAGCTCGATGCCGTCGGCGACGGTGCGGGGATAGGTGACGTGGACCGGGATGCCCCAGGCGCGGAGGGTCTCGACGTGCTCGCGGACGTTCTCCTCGACGTTGGCGATCACCAGGTCGGCGCCGAGGTCGCGGATCAGCTCGAGCTTGGGATTCTTCTCGCCCCCCACCCGCACCTTGGTCGCCACGCCCTCGGGGGGCTGGGTGCAGTAGATGGTGCAGCCGACCACGCGGTCGCCCGCGCCGATGGAGAAGAGGATCTCGGTGATGCTGGGGATGAGGGAGACGATCCGGCCGGGCGGCACCGGCGCGGCTAGAGCTTGGCGGCCTGCTCGGACAGGCGCTCCACGAGCTCGATCAGCGCCTTCATGTGCTCGCGGAGGACACCCTCGGCCTTGCGCGCAGCTTCACCCTGCGCGCCCTCGACCGCGTCCTCGAAGCTCGTCACCGCGACACCGAACTCCCTCAGTAGACGGCGCGTGCTGTCCTGCGACATGCTTGTAGGATATCATGCGCGCGACGACATGGTCGGTGCTGTCGATCTCCTCTACCGCGCGCTCTATCACGGCGTGCTGGCGCGCATGCCCGAGCGGGCCGCGGTGGCGATGGGCCAGTGGGGCTTGCGTCACCTCCCGCTCGAGCGGCTCCCTCTCTTCCGCAACGAGGATCCGCGCCTTCAGATCACGCTGGGCGGCGTGCGCCTGCCGAACCCGCTGATCCTCTCGTCGATGTACTACGACACCGCGATCCTGCGGCGCGCGATGGGCCTGGGCTGGGGCGCCGTCACCGCCAAGAGCATCACCCCGGGGCCGCGGCCCGGCCATCCCGAGCCCAATCTCGTCCGCATCCAGACCGCGGAGGGACCGGGCCTCATCAACTGCAACGGCTTCAAGAACCCCGGCCTCGACGTCTACCGGCGGGCCCTCGCCGACCTGCCCCACCGCGTGCCGCTCATCGTGGCGGCGGCGGGCGAGTCGGCCGAGGACTACGTGCGCGTGGTGGAGGGCCTGCAGGAGTTCGGGGAGCTGGTAGAGCTCAACATCTCCTCGCCCAATACCAAGCTGGTCTACGGCTGGTCCGCGCGGCCACACGAGCTGAAGGACGTCTTCCGGGCCGTCCGGGCGGCCACCCGCAAGCCGATCATCGTCAAGGTCTCACCCGACTTCCGGGAGACCAACGAGGAGATCACCATTCCCGCGGCGCTGGACGCGGGCATCACCATCGTGAACTACGGCAACACCCGCCGGGTGGAGGAGCCACGGCTCTCGCAGGGCTCGGGCGGCCTCTCCGGGCCGGCCCTGTTCGCCACGACGCTGGAGAACGTGCGCCGGGTCCGCGCGCGCTTCGGCGATCGGCTCGAGATCATCGCGACCGGGGGCATCGACCGCCCCGAGAAGGCGCGCCAGGCGCTCGCCGCGGGCGCGACCGCGTGCGGGATCTTCACCGGATTCATCACGCGCGGCCCGCTGCTCCCGCGCCGCATCCTCGACGGCCTGCTGGCCGCTGAAAAGTAACCCACAGGTTATCCACTTATCCACAGCGATCCACAATCGCCGAAAACGCACGCTCTGACGCGGTTCCAGAGACGGGGCACGAAAAAGTGACGCTCTGATCGTCCACCACCACGAGACCCCTCATCGCGCACAGCATTCACGCAGGCTCACGGCTGAGGTAGCGCCGAATCGCGCATGAGTCGCGGCGAAACGAAGCCTTGACAGGGCTGACACCGGTTCATAAGGTTGTCGGGCGCTCACAGCCCCGGCAGCGCTCGTCGTTGCGGCACAGTGCACGCTGTCATGAGGAGACGATCACGTATGGAGGCCAGCCGGAAGCCACTGGCGAAGGTCGAGGGCAGGAGGCGGATGCGGCTCAGCGGGCTCACGGTGGCGTGGCGGGGCACGCCGAGTCTCGATGACTGGGTGGCCTACATCGTGACTGGGACGAAGTCCAAGAAGCTGATCCTGGCGGATCACTCCTCCGAGCGGAAGGTGAAGGGCCTGCTGTCCCGCATCCAGTCCATGTCCAAGAAGGAGGTCGAGAAGCTCGCCAAGGGTTAGCCGGTCCCGGTCGACAGGGCCCCGCGCTGGGCAAGGCTGATGAAGCGCTCCCGGCCGATGATCACGTGATCGTGGATCCGGAGGTCCAGTAGCTCCGAGCACTCCACGAGCTGCCGCGTGAGCCGCAGGTCCTCCCGGCTCGGGGTCGGGTCGCCGCTGGGATGATTGTGCAGGAGGATAATCGACGCGGCCGACTCGAGGATGGCCGGCTTGAAGACCTCTCTCGGATGAACCAGGCTCGCGGAGAGCGTGCCTTCCGAGACCACCACGTCGCGGAGCAGGCGGTTCTGGGCGTCCAGCAGGGCCACGCGGAACACCTCCTTCTTGAGATCCTCCATCAGCGGCCCGTAGCGCGCGAATACCTGCTCCGGGCTGCCGAGCACCACCCGCTCGAGCCCGTTGCGCGACCGCAGCCGCCGGGTGATCTCGAAGACGGCGGCCAGGCGCGCCGCCTTGACCGGCCCAACACCGCGGACGGCGGCCAGCTCGGCGACGCCGCGTCCGGCCAGGCCCGAGAGCGAGCCGTAGTGGGCCAGCAGGTCGCGCGCCATGTCCATAGCGCTGCGCCCGGCGAGCCCGCTTCCGAGCTGGATAGCCAGCAGCTCGGCGTCGGCCAGCGACTCCGCACCCTTGTCGTAGAGACGCTCGCGCGGGCGATCCTCGGCCGGCCACCGCCCGATCCCGTTCCCGGAGGACGCCATGGCTCGAGCAAAGCACCCGGGCGCGAGAGGGGTCAATGACCCGAATCGGATACGGGCTCCTCGATCACGATCTCGCGGGGCTCGTCGCCCAGGCCGCTCAGGTGGACCCGGATCGTCCGCGCGGGCAGGAGCGGCAGCAGCTTGTCGGCCCACTCGATCACGGTCACGCCGGCGCCGTCCAGCATCTCCTCGAGCCCCAGGTCCACCAGCTCGGTGAGACTCTCGGTTCGGTAGGCGTCGAGGTGGTAGAGGGGGAGGCGGCCGCGATACTGGTTGATCAGGACGAAGGTCGGGCTCGTCACGTCGGTCGTGACGCCCAGGCCGCGCGCGAGTCCCTGGAGGAAGCAGGTCTTCCCCGCCCCCAGCGCGCCGGTGCACGCCACCACCGCCCCGGGCGCGAGCCTCGCGCCGAGGCGCTCGCCGATGAGCTGCGTCTCCGCGGGGCTTCGCGAGGTGAGCGTGCGCGGCGCGCTCATGACCCGGAGCCGGCGAGCGCGCGCAGGGCCCCGGGGAGCTGCTCGATGACGTCGCCGGCGATCATCGCGATCTCGCCGCGCTCGCCCGCAGCCCGATCGGCTGCGAGTCCGTGGAGGTAGCAGCCCGCCTCGAGCGCGGCCACCGGCTCGAGGCCGCGGGCGAGCAGCGCGCCGACGACGCCGGTGAGCACATCGCCGGAGCCGCCCTTGGCCAGGCCGGGATTGCCGGTGGGATTGATCGCGATGCGGCCGTCGGGGCCGCCGATCACGGTGCCCGCGCCCTTGAGGGTGAGCGCCACGCCGTGCTCGCGCGCGAACCCGCGGGTGACCTCGAGCCGGTCGCCCTGCACCGCGTCCCTCGCGGTGCCGAGCATCCGCGCCATCTCGCCGGGGTGCGGCGTGAGCGCGCGCGGGCCCGCCGCATGACGCAGCAGCTCGAGGTGCCCGGCCAGCGCGCTGAGGGCGTCGGCGTCCGCCACGAGGGGCCGCTCGACCTCGAGGATCAGCACTCGCGCCAGCTCCTGGGTCTCGGGATCGAGCGAGAGGCCGGGCCCGAGGGCCACCGCGTCCATCCGGCGCGCCAGCTCGAGCACGCGATCCTTGGCCTTGAGCGAGAGGCTCTGCCCGGCGGTCTCGGGCATCGCCTCGGTCATGTACTCCGGAGCCTGGCCGGCAATGATCGGCTGCTGGGAGGCGGGCGCGGCGATCGTGCACAGGCCCACGCCGCTCCGCAGCGCGGCGCGCCCCGCGAGGACGGCGGCGCCGGTCTTGCCGAGCGAGCCCGCCACGACGAGAAGATGGCCGAAGCGGCCCTTGTGGGCGTCCGGCTCGCGCGGGGGAAAGTGCGGTCGCATATCCGAAGCTTCGAGTCGCCACGTCGTGATGCCCCGCCTCGCCTCGGCCGGGGGCACGCCGATGTCGACGATCTCGACCACGCCGGCCTTCGCGGCGCCGGGATGGAGCAGCAGGCTGCGCTTGAGCCCGGCGAAGGTGGCGGTGCGCGTGGCCTGGATGGTCGGGCCCAGAAGCGCGCCCCGATCCGAGCCGAGCCCCGACGGCAGATCGAGCGCGAATACCGGCACGCCGTTCCGCCCCGCCGGCCCGATCTGCCCGGCCGGCCCGATCTGCCCGGCCGGCCCGATCTGGTTGATGGCCTCGATGGCCGCGGCCGCCGCGCCACGGGCGGCGCCGGTGAGGCCAGTGCCGAGCAGCGCGTCGACCACCACGTCCGCCCGGCCGAGGGCGCGCGCAAGCGCGCCCATCTGCGCCGCCCCGTGGATCTCCTCGAGCCGCCCACGCCATCGGCCGAGGGCCACGGCGGCATCGCCGCGCACCTCGTCCCGCTTGCCCACCAGGAACACGCGCACCGCCGCGCCCCCGGCCCGCAGGCGCCGCGCCACCACGAAGCCGTCGCCGCCGTTGTTGCCCTTGCCGCACACGACCACGACCGACTTCGCGCGAATCGGCGCGCCCCAGTGGGCGATGAGCGCGGCCGCGCCGGCACCGGCGTGCTCCATGAGGCGGGGCCCCGGGATACCCAGATCGCGGATGGCGCGCGCATCGAGCGCCCGCATCTCCGCGGCGGTGAAGACGGGCAGCACGGCGTCAGCGCGGAGGCAGCAGCAGGGACGCCGACTGGATCAGGAAGTCGGCGAGCACGGTCGTGTACACCTCCCGGTGAGTCGTGCGCGCCGCGCGCGGAATCTCGATGTGGAGCGCGAGGGTCGCCTGACCGAGCATGCCCGACTGCTTCGCGGCCGAGGCGGTATACCAGAGGGGGTCCAGCGACTCGATCCATACGTCGAGCCGCGGCACGTCGCCCTCCGCCGGCAGACGGCTGTCGCGGATCAGCTCCAGCAGCGTCTTGAGCCGCCAGGCATCGTCGCGGCCTACGCCCACCGTCGCGATCTCCAGCCGGCCCGCGCTCTCCTTGCGGCCGTTGCCGTGTAGCTCGACGTAGAGTCGCAGCGGGCCCTGGGCGGCCTCGGCCACGTGGCGTCGATACGCCTGGTAGATCTGCCGCGCGGGCTCGCTCTCCATCTCGAAGCGGGCCGCGGCTCCGGGCACGCCCTCGGTCGGGCGATTGACGTTGTAGCGCCGGCCCTCGGCGTCGAGATGGTTGTACCCGGTGACGACCACGAGGCCCCAGCCGGTGAGCTTCGCCAGGTCGCGCCCGATGACATCGGTGGCGGTGTCGGAGGTGCCGTGGGGCGCGGCGATGACGAGACCGGGCCGGCCCCTCTCCACCTGAACCGCGCCCCCCGCCGCGGGGGCTCGGGGCGCCGGCGGCGCTTCCGCCGATTCCTTCCCCGCGATCAGTCCCGCGCAGCCCTGGAAGACGAGGGCGAGACCGAGCACGAGGCTGTCCGCGTGTCGGAGTAGCCTCCGTTCGAGCGCCCCCTCCGATCTCCTAGCCGGGCCTCGTCTCGTCATCGGGGCCGTCTCCGAGCAGCATGGCCTGCGCCATGGCGTAGTCCCCGTCATGGCTGAGTGAGAGCAGCACCCGCCGGCCGCCCTTCGCCTCCGCGATCGCGCGGCAGCGGCCGCTCAACACCATGGTGGGCGGCTGCCCGCGCTCCCGCCGGACTTCGAGCTCGCGCCAGCTCACGCCCATGCGGAGCCCGGTGCCCAGCGCCTTGAGGGTGGCCTCCTTGGCCGCGAAGCGGGCCGCGAAGTGTGGGATGGGGTCGCGGCGCCGCCGGCAGTAGGCGATCTCTTGCTCGGTGAAAACCCGTTGAAGGAAGCGCTCGGCCCAGCGCGCCACGACGCGGCGCAGCCGTGGCATCTGGGTGAGGTCGACACCGACGCCCAGCACGCGACTCATGCGCCGATGCTCCGTCGCACGATCCCGGCCAGCTCCTCGGCCATGCGCTCGATGCGGGCCTGCTCCTCGCCCTCGATCATCACGCGCAGGAGCGCCTCGGTGCCGGAGTAGCGGAGCAGGATCCGCCCGGCCCCGTTCATGTCCGCCTCGAGGCCCTTGGCGCGCTCGGCCAGGCCGGGAATGGTGTCCACCGGCGGCTTGCTCTTCACGGCCACGTTGAGGAGCACCTGGGGGAACTTGGTGAGGCAGCGGGACAGCTCGCCAAGCGACGACCCGGTCTCCCGCATCGCGCCGATGAGCTGAAGCGCGGAGACGATGCCGTCCCCGGTGGTGGCGTGATCGAGGAAGAGCAGGTGGCCGGACTGCTCGCCGCCCAGGTTGGCGCCGATGCGCAGCATTTCTTCCAGGACGTAGCGATCGCCCACCGCGACCTTGGCGATGCGGACGCCGGCCTTCGTCAGCACCTGATCCAGCGCGAGATTGGCCATCACGGTGGTGACCACGGTGCCGCCCTTGAGCAGACCGCGGGAGGCCAGATGCCGCCCGCAGATGGCGAGGGCGTAGTCGCCGTCGCGAATCTGGCCCTGCTCGTCCACCGAGATGAGCCGGTCGCCATCACCGTCGAAGGCGAGCCCCAGGTGCGCCCTCACCCGGAGCACCTCCGTCCGCAGCGCCTCCGGATGCATGGCGCCCGCGCGGAGGTTGATGTTCTGGCCGTCGGGGCTGGCGTTCATCACCCACACGTCGGCGCCGAGACGACGGAAGACCTCCGGAGCCACCCGATAGGTCGCCCCGTGGGCGCAGTCGAGCACGACCCGCAGACCGCGCAGGTCGTGCGGGCACGTGGCGCGCGCGTGCGCGATGTAGTCGGCCTCGGCCGCCTCGTGCATGACGAGTCGCCCGATGTGCACCCCGGTGGGCCAGGGCGCGGTGTCGGGCCCGTTCAGCCGCTCCTCGATCTCTTCCTCCCAGGCGTCGGGGAACTTGGCGCCTTCCGAGGAGAAGATCTTGATGCCGTTGTCCTCGAAGGGATTGTGGGAGGCCGAGAGCACCACGCCGCCGTGGGCCTCCAGCCGTCGCGTGAGATAAGCGATCGCGGGCGTGGGGAGCACGCCGACCGCGTAGACGTCGCCGCCCGCCGAGAGCGCTCCCGAGACGAGCGCGCCCTCGAGCATGGGGCCCGAGAGCCGGGTGTCTCGCCCGACGACCAGTCGGGTTTTCTTGCTCCCGTCGTGCTGGAGCAGGGTGGCCACGAGCTGGCGCCCGAGGCGGAAGGCCAGCTCGGTGGTGAGCGGGGGCGTGTTGGCGACGCCTCGGATGCCATCGGTCCCGAAGAGGCGGCTCACGAGCGGGCAGATCCGAGGACGAGGCGGACGCGGGAGGGATTGACCCGCACCACCGTGATACCGGGCGGCACCATGATCTGCTCGGGAAGGACGCGCAGGGTCACCTCCCCGGCGGTGGCGCCACTCAGGTTGAGCCGCGCCTTGACGCGGTCGTTCCCGAGGCGCAGCAGCGCCCCGCGCAGCCCGTGCAGCTGCACCTCCACGCTGTCGGGCCGCTCGCCCGTCACCTCGAGGCCCGCCGGGATTCCGTCCAGCTCGATCGGGGCCGCGATGATCAGATCCGATTTCTCGGAGGTCATGACGAAGACCCAGAGCACCATGGAGACGCCGAGGGCCAGCAGCTTGAGCTCCCAGTGGCGCGTGAGTGCGCTCATTTGCGGAGCCACTCCCGGGCCGGCTCCCACCACGCCCCGCGCCGCGGCAGGGGCGCCTCTTCCAGGGAGAACAGCTCGGCCAATCGGCGTCTCAGCGCCTCCTGGTCGAGGGGGGACTCCATCTGTCCGTCCACCGCGAGGGAGATGCGCCCCGATTCCTCCGAGACGATCAGCACCACCGCGTCGGTCTCCTCGGCCAGTCCGAGGCCGGCCCGGTGCCGCGTGCCCATGTTCCGTCCGAGCTGCGTGTTACGCGACAGCGGGAGGAAGCAGCCGGCCGCCGCTACCCGGTCGCCGCGGATGAAGGCGGCCCCATCGTGCAGCGGCGAGTACGGCAGGAAGAGGCTCACGAGCAGATCCGCCGAGACCACCGCGTCGAGCGGCACGCCGAGCTCGGCGTAGTTGCGTAGGCCGGTGGTACGCTCGAGCACGATGAGCGCGCCGATGCGCTTGCTCGCCAGCGCGTCGGCCGCCTTGATGACGTCGTCGATGAGATGGCTCCGCTCCTCGCGAGCGCCCAGGGCCATGCCCTGGAAGAGGCGGCTCTCCCCGAGCCGGGTGAGGGCCCGGCGCAGCTCGGGCTGGAACAGCACGATCAGGGCCAGCACCCAGAACGACCAGAAGTTGTCGAGCAGCCAGCTCGTGCTGAACAGCTCGAAGTGGCGCGCGAGGAATGACGCCATCATGAGGCCGGCCAGCCCCAGCAGCATCTGGACCGCGCGCGTCTCCTTGAACATTACGAAGATGCGGTAGAGGACGATCGCCACCACCACGATGTCGATCGCGTCGCGGAGCCGGAAGCCCTGGACGACGTGCCACATGGGCTAGGCCCTCTCGCGCGCGCGCCGGATCGCCTGGGCCACGCGGACGGCCTGTAGCGTCTCGGCCACGTCGTGGGCTCGGATCACGTGGGCGCCCCCCAGGACCGCGGCCGCGGTGGCCGCCAGCGTGCCGGGCAGCCGCTCCGCCGGGTCATCGACGCCCGCGAGGGCTCCGATGAAGGACTTGCGGGAGACGCCGACGTACAGCGGGTGGCCCAGCGCGCGGAGGGCCGGCAGGCCCGCGAGAACCCCGCAGTCCCACTCCGGCCAGTCGACGGGCGCGCCGCGGAAGAAGCCGATACCCGGGTCCACCAGGATGCGATCCTCCGGGACTCCGGCGGCCCGCGCGAGGCCCAGGCTGACGGTGAGCGAGGCCAGGACGGTCGCGACCGGGTTGCCCGGCGGCGGGGCGGCGGCCGGTGAGGCCGTCAGGATCAGCCCCGCGCCTGCCTCGGCGGTGAGCCGGGCGAGGCTCGGGTCGGAGGCCAGGCCGGTCACGTCGTTGATCACGCGGGCCCCGGCCTCGAGCGCGGCGCGGGCCGGCAGCGCCCGGCTGGTGTCGGCCGAGACCGGCAGATCGAGCTTGGTCGTGAGCAGCCCTACCGCCCAGCGCAGCCGATCGGCCTCCTGCGCTGCCGGGATGCGGGCCTCGAGATAGGGCGCGGTGGACATGGCTCCGACGTCCAGCCAGGCCGCCCCCGCGCGCGCCATGGCCTGAGCGGCCCGCAGGAGCCGGTCAGCGTCCACGACCACGGACCCAGAATAGAACGACTCCGGGCTCACATTGAGCGCCCCGACGACGGCCACGTTCAGGCCATCGCCCACCGAGACTCCTGCCACGGTCGCGCGGTTCATTTGGGGGATTGCTCCAGCACCAACTTATCACCGCAGCGGCCGGGCGCGGGAGATCGAATTTCCGCGAGGGCTGACAATCGGACCCGCCCCCTCTATCTTATGCGGGGGCCCAGAAATGGCCCCCGCACTCCCCCAGGCCGCGGACACTCCGTAAGTCCGCTCGCGGAACGTCCGCCGATGGGGGAGTGCGGGGGCCATTTCTGGGCCCCCGCAGATGAAAAGGGGCGGGTCCGCATGACCGCCCTCGCGGCCTGCCCTGACCTTCTAGACCGCTACGCGGGGCTAGGCGCCTCGTGTAGCGGCGGCACGCGCAGGATGCGCGCGATCTCTTCGCCGTCGAGCGACTCGCGCTCCAGGAGGGCGCGGGCCAGCGCGTGAAGCTTCTCGAGGTTCGACTCGATCATGTGGCGCGCACGCGTGGCGCACTCCACCACGATGCGCTTGATCTCGGAGTCGATGAGGACGGCGGTCTCCTCGCTGAAGTCCTTGGGACGCGCCACCTCACGGCCGAGGAAGATGTGCTCCTCGCCCTTGCCGAAGGTGAGCGGACCCATCCGGTCGGACATGCCCCACTCACAGACCATCTTGCGGGCCATGTCGGTGGCCTTCTCGAGGTCGTCGCCCGCCCCGGTGGTCTGCTGCTGGAAGACGATCTCCTCGGCGGCGCGGCCGCCCAGCAGGATCGTGATGCGGTTGACCAGGTAGTCCCGCGAGTAGTTGTACTTGTCGTCGGCGGGGAGCTGCTGGGTGAGACCGAGCGCCCGCCCGCGCGGGATAATCGTGACCTTGTGGAGCGGATCGGCACCCGGGAGCAGGTCCGCGACCAGCGCGTGGCCCGCCTCGTGGTAGGCGATCGTCTTCTTCTCGGTCTCCGAGATGATCATCGAGCGCCGCTCCACACCCATCAGGACCTTGTCCTTGGCGTTCTCGAAGTCGATCATCTCGACGACCTTCTTGTCCTGGCGGGCCGCGAGCAGCGCGGCCTCGTTCACCAGGTTTGCCAGATCGGCCCCCGAGAAGCCGGGGGTGCCGCGCGCCAGGACCTTGAGGTCCACCTTGGGTGCAAGCGGGATGCGCCGCGAATGCACCTTGAGGATCTCTTCCCGCCCCTTGACGTCGGGCCGCGCCACCACCACCTGCCGATCGAAGCGCCCGGGCCGCAGCAGGGCCGGGTCCAGCACGTCCGGCCGGTTGGTGGCCGCGATGAGGATGACGCCCTCGTTGGTCTCGAAGCCGTCCATCTCGACCAGGAGCTGGTTCAGGGTCTGCTCGCGCTCGTCGTGACCGCCGCCCAGGCCCGCGCCCCGGTGCCGGCCCACCGCGTCGATCTCGTCCATGAAGATGATGCAGGGCGCGTGCTTCTTGCCCTGTTCGAAGAGGTCCCGCACGCGGGAGGCGCCCACGCCCACGAACATCTCGACGAAGTCCGAGCCGGAGATCGAGAAGAACGGCACATTGGCCTCGCCCGCGATGGCCTTGGCCAGCAGCGTCTTGCCGGTGCCCGGAGGGCCGACCAGGAGGACCCCCTTGGGGATCTTGCCGCCGAGCTTCTGGAACTTGGGCGGGTCCTTGAGGAACTCGATGATCTCGCGCAGCTCTTCCTTGGCCTCGTCCACCCCCGCCACGTCCTGGAAGGTCACCTTGTTCTGCTTTTCCGAGATCAGCCGGGCACGCGCCTTGCCGAAGGACAGGGCCTTGGCTCCGCCGCCCTGCATCTGGCGCATGAAGAAGATCCAGACGCCGATGAACAGCAGCATGGGCACCCACTGCAGCACGATGGCCAGCCACGAATTGGTGTCGGGCGGCTTGACGTCGATCTTGACGCCCCGGTCCTTGAGGGACTTGACCAGGTCGGGGTAGTCGGCGGTGAAGGTCCGGAAGGAAGAGCCGTCGCTCAGGCGGCCGGAGACGTTGTTGCCCTTCAGGGTGACCTCGCGAACCTCACCCGACTCGACCTTCTTCAGGAAGTCGGAGAAGACGATTTCGCCCCGCGGGGACTGGTTCTGCTGGAAGAGCTGGAAGAGGAGGATGACGATGAGGCCGATCACCATCCACAGAGCGAGATTCTTGTAGAACGGATTCATGGTGTTCCAACTATACCATACGGGCGAGGGCGCGAGGGGGGGCCGGCCCGAGGGCGGATCAGGCCGGCGCGGCGACCGGATCCAGGACGGCGAGGTCGGCCAGATTGCGGTGGTGGCCGTCATAGTCGAGCCCGTAGCCCACCACGAACTCGTCCGGAATCGCGAAGCCCACGTAGTCCACCTCCACATCGACCTCGCGCCGGGAGACCTTGTCCAGTAGGACGCACAGGGCCAAGCTCCGGGGATGCCGGGTCGCCAGGTTCCGCCGCAGGTAGCTGATGGTCCGGCCCGAGTCGATGACGTCCTCGACGATAATCACGTCACGACCCTCGATGGAGACGGACAGATCGGCGGTGAGGCGCACCACGCCCGAGGAGCGGGTGCCGGAGCCGTAGGAGGAGACCGCCATGAAGTCCATCGCGCTCGGCAGCGGGATGGCCCGCAACAGGTCGGCGGTGAATACCACCGCCCCCTTCAGCACGCCGACCAGGAGCGGGGAACGGCCAGCGTAGTCCCGGCCGATGGCCTCCCCCAGCTCGGCGACCCGGGCCGCGATCTCGTCACGGGAGATCAGGATGCGACCGAGCTGTCGGTCCACCGTCGTATCAGCTCGGCTCGATATCTGGGATTCGCTCGGCTCGATTTTCTTCATTGGCGTCTCGCCTTCGGCTGCGCCGCCTCCTGCCACGGCTGCGCCTCGCCGGTCGGGCTGCACCACGGGCGGCGGCCTACTTGGGCGTGACGAATGTGGTGAGCGAACGCTGGGCGCGGATCCGGTCGGCGGCGGTGGCCGCTTCCTCGCGCGTGCGGTAGGTGCCGACGCGGACCCGGAAGCGAGCCTGGCCCTCCCGGGTGCCCACGCTGCCCACGTAGGCATCGAGGCCGGCGGCGGCCAGCTGCTGCCGCGCGTCCTCGGCCTGGCGACGGTTCTTGTACGCGCCGACCTGGATGGTCCAGGGTGGGGTCGCGACGACGCCTGGCGCGCCCGGTACGGCTTTCGGGGCGCTCGCCGAGGCGCTCGGACTGGCAGTCGGCGCGCTCGTTCCTGCATGGTTCATCTGCGGGGGCCCCGAAATGGCCCCCGCACTCCCCCCGTCCACGGACTTGCCGTTGGCGGTCTTGTCGTTGGCAGTTCCGTCTCCGGACTTGCCGGTCGCGGTTTGGCCGTCAGGCGCAGGCTTGGCCGACAGCGGCGGTAGCGAGATCGGCGCGGGGGCCGGAGCCGCCGGCACGGCGGGGGTGGACGCTTTGATCGCGGCCGGTTTGGTCTCTGGCCGAGGGGCCGACCCGGGTCCGTTGAGCGGCTCGGTCAGCGTCTGGTAGAAGGTCAGCTTCTCGGTCGACTCGGGCGCGCGGTCCGCCATGACCTCCGCGGCGATGCCCCCGCGCCGAGGGGGCGTCGCCGCCTTCCGGGCCGCCTCCGAGACGGACGGGAGCACCGCGGAAGCGCTGAGGCGCGCCCACTGCCGACCGACCAGGAGCCCGAGCGCGAAGGTGAGTCCCAGGATCACGAGGACCGCGCCGCCGAGCGCGAGCCACTGGCCCGGGCCGGGGCCGCTACCCATCCGCCGCCGCGCCGACCTGGCCATGGCTCAGTCGCGCTCGCCGCTGCGGCTCATGCTTCGGGGCGCGGAGACGCCGAGCAGCTCGAGGCCGCCGGCCACCACCTGCCCGACCGCCGCGCACAGCCCGAGACGCGCGAGGGTGGTCGCGCGATCGGGCGTGATCACGCGATGGGCCTTGTAGTAGGGGTGGAAGAGGCCGGCCAGCTCCGAGAGAAAGTAGGCGACGCGGTGCGGCTCCCGGGCCCGGGCGGCGCCCGCGACGAGGTCGGGATACTGCAGCAGGCGCTTGACCAGGGCCTGCTCCTCGTCGAGGGTCAGCGGTGAGAAGTCGACCTCGGCCCACCGCGGCACCGTCACTCCCTGCTCGGCCGCGTTCTTGAAGAGACTGGCGACGCGCGCATGCGCGTACTGCACGTAGAAGACCGGATTGTCGGAGGACTGCCGGGTCGCCACCGCGAGGTCGAACTCGAGCGGGCTGTCGTGCCGACGAGTCAGGAAGGTGAACCGCGCGGCGTCCCGGCCCACTTCCTCCAGCAGCTCCTCCATCAGCACGAACTCTCCACGCCGCTTCGACATGCGCACCGGCTGGCCGTCGCGCAGCAGGGTCACGAGCTGGACGATCAGCACGTCGAAGGCCTCCGGCGGATGCCCGAGCGCCTGCATCGCCGCTCGCAGGCGCGTGACGTAGCCGTGGTGGTCGGGGCCGATCAAATCGATCACCTGTTCGGCGCGGCCGAACTTCTCGAAGTGGTGGAAGCCGATGTCCACCCCGAAATAGGTCAGCTCACCGTCGGACTTGCGCAGCACGCGGTCCTTGTCGTCGCCCAGCCCGGTGGAGCGGAACCAGAGGGCGCCCTCCTCCTCGTAGGTGTGCCCCGCCGTGGCCAGCGCGTCGATCGCCTCTTGGGGCCGGCCCGCATCGCGCACGTCGCGCTGCTCGTGGGCCCAGTGGTCGAAGCGCGTGCCGTAGGCCTCGAGCACCCGCCGCTGGCTCTCCACCAGGGCCGCCACCGCCGGGCGGCCCAGGCGCTCGAGGCGCTCCGGCTCGGGCAGCATCGCGATCTCGCGCATACCCCGCGGATCCTTCGCGAGCCACTCGGTGACGAGGTCGACGAGGTACTCGCCCGGATAGGCGTTCTCGGGCAGCTCGGCCGCCTCGCCCAGCGCCTGACGCAGCCGCGCGTCCACCGACCGCGCGAGGGCCAAGAACTGGTTGCCCGCGTCGTTGACGTAGTACTGCGACTCGACCGCGTAGCCCTGGGCGCGGAAGATGCGCGCGAGGGCGTCGCCCACCGCGGCCGCGCGGGCGTTGACGATGACGAGCGGGCCGGTTGGATTCGCCGAGACGAACTCGAGGAGCACGCGACGGCCTCTCCCCGCGTCGCTGCGCCCGTACTCCGAGCCCGCGGCCAGGATGCCGTGCAGCGCGTCTGCGCACCAGCGCGGAGAGAGAAACACGTTGAGGAAGCCGGGGCCGGCGATCTCGAGCCGATCGACGGCGGGCGTCCTCGGGAAATTCGCCACGATCGCCTCCGCGATCTTGCGCGGGGGGCGACGGGCTTCGCGCGCGAGCGCCATCGCCGCGTTGGTGGCGTAGTCCCCGTGACGCGCTTCGCGGGGGATCTCCCACTGCACCTCGGTGGGTGCGGGCAACCCGGCGGCGTCGAGCGCGTGCCTCAATGCGTCTGCGAGATGGTCCGTGATGTTCACTGCGGCGGCGATATTGGATGATACCCCCCGCCCTGCGAGGGAGCGAAGAAATTTCGGGAGCTTACGCGGCGCCGAGGTCTCGCAGCAGACGCGGGTCGATCGAGTCGACGAGGACGTCGGCGAGGCGCTCGTAGGCGGCCTCGCGGAGGGCGCGATGATCGAGCGGCGCCGAGGGCGGGACGGCCACGTCCGCGCCGCGCGCCCACTCCAGCACGCGGCGGCGGCTCGCACCAGCACCGTCTTGCCCGCATGCGAGCATGTCGCCTGCAGCATGATCGCGCGGCCGCGGCGAGCTGGGCTCACGGGCGCGCGGCCAGTGCGAGCAGGGCCAGCACCAGGCAGAGGGCGGCCGCCCACCGCTCCACCCGGATTGCGCGATCGATGGCCTCGAGGTCGGGCGGCGGGCCCTCGCCGAGACGATAGTGGCCGGCCTTCTCGAGCGAGACGCCGAGGGCGCCCGCCATCGCCGCCATGGTCTGGCCGGCGTTCGGGCTCTCCGTCCGCCCGCCGTCGCGCCGCCACGCGCGCGCGGCGCCGGCGGCCGACTGCCGGGCGAGCCACGCGCCGGCCACCAGCGCCCAGGCGGCGAGGCGCGACGGGAGATAGTTGAGGAGGTCGTCGGCGCGGGCCGTCGCGCGCCCCAGGTACTCGAGCTCGTCCCGCCGGTAGCCGATCATGGCATCGGCCGTGTTCACCGCGCGATAGGCCCAGGCGAAGGCGAGCCCCGTGCCAACCCCGCCGACCAGCGCGCCGAGCACGTAGAAGCACACCGGAGCCACGAAGCTATCGGTCAGGTTCTCGGCGAGTGACTCGACGGCGGCCGAGGCCACCGCCCCTTGGTCGAGATCGGCCGTCTCCCGACTCACGAGATGCCAGGCCACCGCCCGCCGCGCGCCCTCCAGATCCGCCGCGACGAGATGGCCACGCACGACTTCGACGGCACCGAACAGGCCGCGGAGCGAGAGGCTGCACTTGAGGAGCCAGGCTTGGGCGAGCAGCGCCGCGACGCCCGGGAGCGACGCGAGCAGCGCGTGCGCGAGCAGCGCGCCGCCCGCGGAGGCGCCCGCCACGATCAGGATGAGGAAGCTGCCGTGGATGGCCAGATCGTCGGGAGAGCGCGGGGCCAGCCTGCGGCCGAGCGCGACGAGGCGGCCGATCCACGCCACCGGATGCCAGCGATTGGGCGGATCGCCGACGATCAGATCGAGCGCCACCGCCAGCGCCAGCGCCGTCATCGGGCCGGGCGCATCAGGATCTCAGCGCAGCTCGAATACGAGCGGGATGCGGATCAGCAGGGGCCGGCGCGGCAGCGAGTCGGGAAACGGGATCGGGCCGAGGCTACGGAGGGTCTCGACCGCGGCCTCGTCGAGGAGGCGGTGAGAGGAGGAGCGCACCACCCGGACGTCGCGGATGCGGCCGGTGGCCTCGAGCCACACGTCCAGTTCCACGGTGCCGCCCCAGCCCTGGCGGCGCGCGGCGAGCGGATAGATGAGCGCTTCGTGAACGCGCTGGCGGAAGTGCCGCAGGTACGGACCGTACTCGGGCGGCGCCCCGACCGAGCCGCCGGGCGTCGCGAGCGCGAGCGATGAACCGGGCCCGCCCGGTGGACCCGAGGCGGTGTCGCCCCGCGTCCCTCCCGCGGCGCGGGCCGCGGAACCCGCCTCGGAGGCGCCGCCGCGTCCATGCCCCGGCGATGACGCCGGCGCGGGCGGGGTGGTAGCCACCGACGGCCCGGGCTCACTCGGCGGGATCTCGGCCGCGCGCGGATCCGTCGGGCCCGGCGGCGCGGGAGGCGCCGACGGAACCATCGGCGCCATCGGGATCAGCGCCGATGGCGGCGCGGCCGGCGCCACCGGCTCGGCCGTCCGCGCGGCGTCCGCCGCGGACCGCGGTGCCTCAGTCGCGGCCGTCGCGGGCCGGTCGGGAGGCCGACGGACCGGCCGGGAGGCGGCGGTGGCCGATGCGTCACCGCCAGAGGCCGCGGTAGGCTCGGCGCGCTCGAGCAGATCCACGAAGAGCGGCCCGGTGAACGAAGCCGTGGACCACGCCACGATCGCCGCGGCCGCGCCAACGTGAAGGAGGACCGACAGGGTCAGCCCGCGGAGCCGCGCCCTGGGGCTCACCGCTTGCGCTCCTGCCAGTCGCGAATACCGGCGTCGAGGGCGGCGCGCACCGCGCGGGCGACCACCCAGCCCATCTCACTGGCGGGGCCGCCGAAGCGCGCGCGGACACCGCGCTCGGTCGCCGCGATCACCACCGCGTCCGTCGAGGTCCCCGAGGCGGCCACCCCGTCCTCGACCACGAGGCCCGCCGCGCGCAGCGCGAGACCTTTCACCTCGGTGGCGGTGATCACCGCATTGACGAGAGCCGCGGGCTCCGGGTCGGCGTCCACCACGACGACGGTGTTGATCGTCGACGCCGTCCACGTGGCGATGGGTGAGTGGCCGGCGGATACCGGATTGCTCAGGCCGACCGTGACCACCGCCATCGCGTGCAGACCGGCGGCCGCCTCCTCGCCCACGGTGGCGCGCTCCGTGCGGGCTCCGGTCAAGAGCCCCACCCACGGCGTCGGCACCTCCGCGCGACGCGCGAAGGCCGCGATCATCGCCGAGGGATCCTCGCACGGATCGTTCTTGCCCACGTGCAGGTTGACGACCGCGCGGGCGAGGGTGAAGCCGCCCTGGTGCACCGCCGAGGACAGGACGCGGAGCGGCCGCGTGCTCGCGACCACCACCGCCTCGCTCCCGGCCTCGACGGACACCCCGGCGACCATTCGCCCTCCTAGATCGTCGAAGGGGGCCTCGACGGCCCCCTCCGAGCCTCCCCCAGAACGGGTTGCGCCGGCAACGCCGGCGCTCGAGGGGAGGTTACTGCGACACGCTCCTGACCGGCTGCGGAACTTGCAGGCTGCTCAAAAAGGTCCAGATGCGAGGCGGCGCCCGACGGCTGCACGCGAGGTGTACTCCCTGTACGTTGAGCGTGCGGCCGAGGGCGCCAACGAAGCATATGGGCCTTTTTCAGCAGCCTGCTAGAACGACGCCCGCAGCCCGACGAGGGCGTTGATACCGAGAGCGGGAAAGCCGCGGACCTCCGCATAGCCCTCGTTGAGCAGATTCTGGATGCGCGCGGTCAGCTCGAGCTTCTGCAGCCACCCCATTCGCTCCAGGATGCGCCACGTCCCCCCGATGTCCACCCGCGTATGGCCGCTGTTATACACCTCCCCGAACGGCTCGAACTGTTCTGATACCACGTGGACCTGGGTGAACAACGAGAGGCGCGCCACCGGCTCCCAGGTGACGCCGATGTTCCACCGGTGTCGGGGCTCCCGGGGCAGCGGCCGGTCGGTGGCCAGGTTCTCCGAGTCGGTATACGTGTAGTTGAGCGAGGCCACAAGGTTCGGCAGCACGTCCACCTCGGAGGTGAACTCGATGCCGGCGCTGCGGGCGCGCCCGACGTTGAAGGGTCCCCCGAAGGGCGCGGTGGGGATCGGGATGCAGCAGGTGATCAGGTTCTTGAACTCGTTCTGGAAGTAGGTGAGCCCGAGACGGATCCGGTTGCTCCACAGCTTCTGGTCCACCCCGAAGTCGTAGGACAGGCTGTCCTCCGGCTGCAGATTGGGATTGCCGAAGCCCGGGAAGAAAAGATCGTTGAAGGTCGGGCCGCGGAAGCCGGTCCCGGCGCTGCCGCGCAGGCGGGTGCCCGTCTCCTTGATCAGAAGGGCCAGAGAGCCGCGCTGAGTGGTGTTGGTGCCGAAGGCGTTGTTGTCCTCCACCCGGAAGCCGCCGGTCACGAACAGCCGGTCGAAGAAGCGGAGCTGCTCCTCGAAGAATACCGACCCCGTGTCGGTGGCGGCCTCGAAGGTTCCCCGGTTCTCCCCTTCCTCGCGACGATGTTCGAGCCCGATGGTACTGGTGCTCCACTTGCCGATGTGGAACGAGTTCACCCACTCCGCCTCCCGCCGCTCCACGTTGACCTGGGAGAAGACGGGGAAGTCGAAGGCGACGCCCGGATCCACCGGGTCCTGGAAGGCCGATCTGTTCTCGTAGCGCGAGAGCCGGGCCCGGCTCTCCCACCACTCCACCGGACGGGTCTTGCCCTCGAGGCTGTAGATGACCGTCTCGGTCTGCTGCCGGGCGTTCCGGTTGATGATGGGGTTGATCGGCTGCGGTCCCGGGAACACGCCCTTGACCGGCACCCCGATGTTGTTCTTGTTGTAGCGGAAGATGAAGTCGAGAGACGAGTCCCACGGCAGGGTCACGCCGACGCGGGCGCTGAGCGCGTTGGCGTCGGTCTCGTCGTTCTGGAACTGGCCGTTGCTCTCGAAGTGTGAGCCCGACAGTGCGTAGTGCAGGATCTTGTAGGCTCCGGAAACCGTCGCACGGCTGACGAGGGTGGCGTAGTTGCCCACCTCCTGCTGCACGGAGGCCTGGAAGGGGCCGCCCCGCCCTTTGCGGGTGATGATGTTCACCACGCCGCCGATGGCGTCGGCGCCGTAGAGGGTGGACTGCGCTCCCCGGACGATCTCGATGCGCTCGATGAGATCGGGGGAGAGATCGGACAGATCCACCTGCCCCAACGTGGGGCTCTTCACCCGCACTCCGTCCACCAGGACCTGCACCTGGTTGGCGTTGGCGCCGCGGATGGTGATACTCGAGGTCTTGCCGTAGGAGCCCGAGCGGCGGATCTCGACGCCGGGGACGCTCCGCAGGGCCGCGTCGACGGTCGGATAGTGATAGGTCTGAAAGTCCTGACCGTTCACCACGCTCACGGAGGCGCCGAGCTGCTCCGCCGGCGTTTCGACTTTTGTCGCGGTCACCACCACCGGATCCACGCTCTTCGGCTCCTGCGCCCGGGCCGCCAGCGGCACGGAGAGCGACAGGACCAGAAGCCACCCTAGTTGCTTTCGCATTGACCACTCCTTTTGCCTCGAAAGGGGTTGGCATCGGCGATCGCACCCAGGTCTCCTGACTCGTGGATCGGCGTCGTGGCCCGGCCTTCCCAGACCGCCTTGCCGGCGGCCCAGTGGCTCCCGTACGGGATCGGGCGTGACTCCCCACTCACAGTGGCGGGACCGTGCCGGCTTCGGCCCGGACATCGGCCGGGACCGGCTTCCCTTGGGGTACGATCTATTTGACGTCGTTATGCTGGTCGAGCGGTTATCACCTCCTGTTGGCCTCAGCTAGGGACGACGCGCGAGGGCGGGCACACGGATCCGCACCTCTTCATCTGCGGGGGCCCAGAAATGGCCCCCGCACTCCCCCAGGCCGCGGACACTGGCATTGCTTTCATGCGGTGGGGTAGATGAGGTGGATGGTGGGGCGGCGGCTGATCGGGTGCTTGTCGACGATGACACGGCACCCGTAGGCCGACTCCAGCACTGCCTCGTCCATCACCGTCTCCGGAGGGCCGAGGCGCACCGCAACGCCCCCGGACATGAGCAGGAGCCGGTCGCACAGCTCGGATGCAAAGCCCAGGTCGTGCGAGACGAGCACGATGGTCAGCCCCGCCTCGCGGCCGAGGCGCCTCAGCAGTCCCGCGCACTCGGCCTGGTAGCGCAGGTCCAGGTGCGCGGTCGGCTCATCCAGCACGAGGAGCCGCGGCTCCTGGGCCAGAGCGCGGGCCAGCATCACGCGCTGCCGCTCGCCGCCGCTCAGCCGATCCAGCAGCGCCCCGCGCAGCTCGAGCACCCCGACCGCCTCCATGGCGCCGCGGGCGGCCGTCCGATCCTCTTTGCTCTCGAAGAAGCGGCGCGGGGCGCGTGGGAAGCGTCCCATGAGCACCAGCTCCTCCACGGTGTACGGGAAGCCGCGCGGCACGTCCTGTGGCACCACCGCTACCAGGCGCGCCAGCTCGGCGCGGGAGAGCCGCGTCACGTCCCGCCCCCCCAGCCGGATGCGACCGCCCGAGGGCTCGAGCACCTTGGACAGGAGCCGGACCAGCGTGGTCTTGCCAGAAGCGTTGGGACCGATGACGCCGAAGGTCTCCCCCGCTCCCACGTCGAAGGACAGATCGCGGATGGTGAAGGCGCCCGCGCCCGGCTCACGAGGCGCGTAGGAGAACGCCACACCCTGGCACTCCACAAGGGGCGTCACAGCCGGGGATCCCCGGCCCGTGAGCGCAGCAGGTAGATGAAGAAGGGCGCCCCGCAGAAGGCGGTGATGACGCCGACCGAGAGCTCGGCCGGCGCGATCACGTTGCGGGCGAGCGTGTCGGCCAGGAGCAGGAAGGCCCCGCCGCCCAGCATGGCGGTAGGGATCAGCACTCGATTGTCGGGGCCGAGGACCATGCGGATGATCTGCGGCACGATCAGCCCCACGAAGCCGATCGGGCCCACGAAGGCCACCGCCGCCGAGGTCAGCAGGGCGGCGCCCGCGAAGATCCGGCGCTTGAGGCGCTCCGCATCGATGCCGAGCTGCTGCGCGCGCTCCTCGCCCAGCGCGAGCAGATTGAGGCGGCGCGCAGGAGCCAGGACGAGCCAGAAGCCAACTGCGGCCACCACCGCGAAGACGGCGAGGCTCCCCGGCGCGATGGGCCCCAGATTGCCGAGCAGCCAGTGCACGACCCCGCCCAGGCGGCCGAAGTCCACCACCGAGATCAGCACCGTGATGGCGGAAGAGAAGAAGAGGCTGACGATGACGCCGGCCAGGAGCAACGTGTGCACGGGCAGGCCGCCCCCGCGCGAGGCGATCAGGTACACGGCGGTACCCGCCACCAGCGCGCCGGCGAAGGCGCAGGCGGCGAGCCCCACCGCTTCCACGAGACTGCTCCCGAGCCCGAAGACCTGGGCCAGGATGACCCCGAAGGCGGCACCGCTCGAGACGCCGAGGACCGAGGGCTCGGCCAGCGGATTGCGCGCGAGGGCCTGGAAGCCCGCGCCCGCCACCGCGAGCGCGCCCCCGGCGAGCAGGGCGGCCAGGATGCGAGGCAGCCGAAGGCTCAGCACCACGACCTGATCCACGCCCTTGACGCGCCCGGTGAGCACGGCCAGTACGTCGGCCGGCGGCACGCGCGCGCTCCCGAGGAACAACGCGCCCACCGCCACGACCGCGACCGCGAGGCCGAGACCGATCAGCACGATGGCGAGCCGCCCGCTGGAGGTCGTGCTCCGCCCGCTCATCGCAGGGCCGCCCGGTCGAAAGCCTCGGGATGGATGAGGCGCGCCAGCTTCTCGAGCCCGTCGACCATGCGCGGGCCGTAGCGGTGCATCAGGTTGCCGTCCATGGTGTGGAGCCGCCCCGCCGCGACCGCGGGGACCTGGCTGAAGCGCTCCCACTTCGAGCGCACCAGCGGGCTGCGCTCGGAGCCATGGCTCGCGAGAATGATGACCTCGGGATTGCGCGCCAGCGCGGCCTCCACGCTGTAGCGGGGATACCCCTGCCCGCCGTCGGCGGTCACCGAGTCGCCGCCGGCCAGGGCGATCAGCTCCGACACCAGGGCGCCGCGGGCGGGGACGATGAGAGGGTCGGGCCACAGCACGTACAGCACGCGCGGGCGCGGGCGACCGGCTACCCGCACGGAGACGGCCTGGATCCGCTCGCGCAGCGTGGCCACCGCGCGGCCCGCGCCTTCGCCGCGGTCAGTCAACCGGCCGAGCCGCGAGAGCAGATCGAGCACGTCGGCCACCGTGATCGGATTGACGAGGTAGACCGGGATCTTGAGCCGGGCGAGCTGATCGAACGTCTCGTGGCGGTTGCCCGAGGTCGTAGCGACCACGAGATCGGGCTTGAGCGCCACCATGGTCTCGAGGCTCGGGGCGAGCATCCCCCCGACGCTCGGCTTCCGGCGCGCCTCGGCCGGGTAGTCGCAGAAGTCGGTCACGCCGACGAGCCGGTCCTGCGCGCCGATGGTGAAGAGGATCTCGGTGACGCTCGGCACGAGCGAGATGATGCGCGCGGGCGGGGCGGGCAGGACGAGACGCCGCCCGGTCTGGTCGGTGGTGGTCAGGGCCGGCGCGGCCTGCGGCACCAGGACCAGGGCCAGGGCAAGCGAGGCGAGGATGCGGATCACGAAGATCCGCCCGCGTCGGCGCGGTCGGTGACCCCGGCCGACTTGAAGGTGGCCATCTCGCCCAGGACGGCGCGGGCCGCCCGCGCGAGGCTGATGCAGAGGGCCGCGCCGGTGCCCTCACCGAGGCGCATGCCGAGATCGAGAAAAGGCTCGAGGCCCAGGGCCTCGAGCACGCGGGCATGACCCGGCTCGGCCGAGCGATGCCCGGCCAGTAGCGCCCCGCGGGCCTCCGGTTTGAGACGCACCGCGGTCAGGGCGGCCGCGCCGGCGATGAAGCCGTCCAGCACCACCGGCACCCGGTAGGCGGCGCCGGCGAGGATCACCCCCACCAGACCCGCGATCTCGAAGCCGCCGACCTTGGCGAGCGTGTCGAGCGCGTCGGCGGGATCCGGCTGGTTCACGTCGAGCGCGCGCCGGATGGCGTCGACCTTGCGACGCCGGCCCGCCGCATCCACGCCGGTGCCGGGGCCGGTGACGCTCTCCACCGCGGCGCCGGTGAGCGCCACCACCAGCGCGCTCGCGGCGGTCGTATTGCCGATGCCCATCTCGCCGGTGCCGATCAGATCCGCGCCGCGCGCGCGTTCGGCCTCGACGAGCCCGATGCCGGCTTCGACGGCGCGAACCGCCTGGTCCCGGGTCATGGCGGGACCGCGGGTCATGTCCGCGGTGCCCGGCGCGATCTTGCGGTCGCGAAGGTCGGGATGACGCGGAAGCGGTGCCGCGACCCCAAGATCCGCCACCACCACCCGGGCTCCCGCGTGGCGCGCGAGCGCATTGACCGCCGCGCCCCCCCGCAGAAAATTCTCGACCATCTGGGCGGTGACGATCTGCGGGTACGCGCTCACACCCTGCGCGACCACCCCGTGGTCGCCCGCGAGCGTGAAGATCACCGGATCGCGCAGCGGCGCCGGGCAGACCCCCGAGATGGCCGCGAGGCGGACCGCCAGCTCCTCCAGTCGGCCGAGGCTGCCCGGCGGCTTGGCGAGCTGGTCGAGCCGCCGGCGCACCTCGACCTCGGCGCCCGGATCGGGCAGCGCGACGATGCTAAGGAGCTTCGTGAGCGCGGTCATGGGGGGCGGTGGGAAGCGGTGCGTCCTTCACGACCAGGGGAATGCCCGCCACCATCAGGGTCACCCGATCGGCGGCGGTGGCGAGGCGCTGATTGACGAGGCCGAGGAGGTCGCCGAATCGCCGACCCAGCGCGGTGGGCGGGTGCACCCCCGCGCCCACCTCGTTGGTGACGGTGACGAGCGAGGCGAGGCGCTCGCGCATCAGCTTGGCCAGATCGTCCGCGGAGGCCAGGATCGCGGTGTCGTCGTCGCCCCGCTCCACGAGGTTGGCGACCCAGATGGTGACACAGTCGATGATCAGCACGTCGTGCGAGGCGGCCGCGCGGCGAGCGGCGGCCACGACGTCGCGCGGCTCCTCCAGCGTGGTCCAGCCCGCGGGGCGCTCCGACCGGTGCCGGGCGATCCGCGCAGCCATGTCCGGGTCGAGCGCGCGCGCGGTTGCCAGAAAGGCGACCGAGCCGCCGATCTGCCGGGCCTGCTCGAGCGCGTACCGGCTCTTGCCGCTACGGGCACCGCCCAGTACGAGGCGCGAGTGGTGGGCAACCGTCACCCAGGTCCTCCCTCGAAGACCGGCGCGGAGTGGTGGTGTCGGGCAGGTCTCCTGGCTCTCGGATCGTCCTACTCCCCGCGCCTTCCCGGTCCGAGTCGAGCCGGACCAGTGGCCGATCGCGGGTTTCGTCCCCGATTACAGTGACGGGGTCGCGGCGGATTCGCACCGCCTTCCCTGGGGCCCGCACCCGGCGGGCCGCCCGGACACCTTGGACGGCCAGACCCTAACAGGGCGGCGAAGGGAGGTCAAGCGGGGGCCGGGCGGCGGAGGCCGGCTCACCAGCGGGAGAGACGGTCGATGCGACGCCGCTCACGCTTGGTGGGGCGGCCCGCTCCCGGCGGACGGTACGCGGGCGGCGCGCTGCGCGCCTCGCGGGGCGGTGGGGGCGGCGTGAGGTCTTCGTAGAGGAGCGCGGCTTGACTACCGCTGCCTCGGCGATCGGCGAGGGCGGCCACGCGGACGATGCGGCGGCTGCGCGGCAGGGTGACCCGCAGCAGGTCGCCGGGCCGCACCAGCTTGGAGGGCTTGGCCGCGTCGCCGTTGACGTCCACCTTGCCGCCGTGGCACGCCGCCGCGGCGAGGGTGCGGCTCTTGAAGAATCGTGCCGCCCACAGCCACTTGTCGATCCGCGTGTCCGGCATCAGGTTTTTACCGTAGCACACGGCCTGCGTGAGAGACTGAGACCGCTCATGAACCGGAACACGATCGGGCTCCTGGCGGGCGTCACGCTCCTGGGCGCGGCGCTCCTGGCGACCGCGCCGCTCCGCGCGGCCGACCCGGGAGCACTCGTGGTCGAGGACTGGGCCAAGCAGCCGGAGGGCAAGACCGGCATCCCCGACGGGTGGACGGGACAGAACTGGGGCAGTCCGAAGTACGACTTCCGCATCGAGACCCACGGCGGCCGCAAGGTCCTCCGCGCGAAGAGCCAGGACGACAGCTCGACGATCTCGAAGGAGGCGAAGGTCAACGTGAAGGACCGGCCGATCCTCCAGTGGAGCTGGCAGGCGGTGACGCTGCCGAAGGGCGGCGACGCCCGGAAGTCGGCCACCGACGACCAGGCCGCGCAGCTGTACGTGACCTTCCCGCGCTTCCCGCAGGCGGTCCGCTCGCGCATCATCTCCTACCTGTGGGACACCACCGCGCCCGCCGGAGCCATATTCAAGAGCGAGAAGACCGGGCTCGTGACCTACGTGGTCGTGCGGTCCGGGCCGGCCGAGGCCGGGAAGTGGGTCACCGAGAGCCGCAACGTGCTGGAGGACTACAAGAAGATCTACGGGGACGCGCCGAGGGAGGACGTGGGGGCGATCTCGATTTCCATCGACTCCAACGACACGCACTCATCCGCCGAGTCGTTCTTCGGCGAGATCCTCTTCCGCAAGCCCTAGCACCGGAAAGGAGGCGCCATGGCACCGTACGGCGCGACGCTGCTCCGCCTGATCCTCGGGATCATCTACATCATGCACGCCTACCTGGCCCTCGTGATCAACACGCCGGCGGGCACGATCAACTACAACGTCAAGGCCGGGATCCCCTTCCCCGAGATCGCCACGTGGTACTTGATCCTGGCCCACGGGCTCGGCGGCGTCTTCCTCGTCCTGGGTCTCTTCACCCGGTGGGCGGCCCTGGCCAACGTTCCCGTGATGCTGGGCGCGCTCCTCTTCGTGCATCTGAAGAACGGCTTCTGGGCCTTCAAGAACGGCTACGAGTACGTGCTGGTGCTGCTGGTCGCCTCGGTCGCGGTGGCGATGATCGGCGGGGGCGCGCTCAGCCTGCGACGGTAGCGCCCGGCGCGGCGGGGGCGACTAGCGGGACGGGGCGGGAAGCGGGAAGGTGTCCGCCGGTACCGAGCTGACACCCTGCGTCAGGGCGGCGTCCGTTTGCCTGCCACCCTTGACGGTGATGCGCTGGTCCCAGATGATGCGATCATCGAAGACCCCGACGAGCCGGTACTGACCCTCGGGCACGTCCTTGAACTCGAAGCGCTCGCCCAGGGAGACATCTCTCCTCATGCCCACGTGCCGCGTCTCATCGTCCGCCCCGGCCAGGGATATCCTGATCGGCACCCGATGCTCGGCCGGGCTGACGGCCGGCCACTGGGTCTGGCCGGCGACCGAGCCCTGCGCGGCCGGGTCGACCTTCCTGGACGTCGCGTCGGATGCGGCGGATCGTCCGGCCACCGCGGGAGCCTCGACCAGGGCCCCGACGCGCGCGAGCCAGCGGCGGGCTTCCTGATACTCGGTCGACTCGGCGGAGGCGTTCGCCACCACCCAGCGGAGCTGCGCGATCGCTTCCGGCCGCCGATCGAGGAACGAGTAGGCGATGCCGAGGACGAAGCGGAGCGGCACGCTATTGGGCTCGAGGTCGATGGCCTGGCGGAACTTCTCGACGGCGCCCGCATGGTCGCCCCGGGCCATGAGCGCGTCTCCCTCGGCGCGCAGCTGCGCGACCGGGGAGACGGCGCTCGTGACCGGTTGGTACGCGGGCGGCTGCTGGCAGGCCGCGAGGAGCACGGCCGCGGCCAGGAGCAGTATCCGCACGACTAGTGCTCGCGGAACGCGGAGATGCGCATGTTGTAGAGGGCCATGAGCGCCCGGTCGATATTCTCCTTGCTGGCCAGGATCCTCATCGTGCCGCTCGTCTTGACCGAGAACTCGGAGAAGCCGCTCAGCTCGCCCGCGTTGGTCTCGTTGGTGATGAGGGCGCCCCGGATCTCGGTGTTGCTGCTCCCGAGGAAGGCGGACGAGTTGTTGCGCCCGGTCAGCAGCACGATCCCATTCCATCTGAACTGACCGGTCTGGAAGAAGGCCAGGTCGGAGTCCTCGACGACCAGGATCCCGTAGCCCGTGATGGGATTGGACCCGTCGACCGCGAGGCCGCGGAACAGGGAATCCGGGTCGTACTCGCCCCTGACGTAGAGCATGGTGGGGGCGGTCGCGGAGCCGAGGTTCACGGTCTGGTTGATCTGGCTGGCCCCCCCGCAGTTGTTCGTGACCGTCACGACGTTCGCGGTGCCCGTGCTGGCCATCCTGAGCCCTTCCGGCTTGTCGTGAGGAGCTCCCCCGGCGGGATACTGGCAGGCCATGGTACTGTTGAGAATCTGGGTCGAGGGATTGGCCGCCAGGTTGGCCATGAACTTCGAGATCAGGCTCGGAGTGAGCGTGGAGTCGTCCGCGATCGAATTCCGGCCGTTGCCGGGGGCTCCGGCGACGGCGACGCCGTCGGTCGCCGCGGTGTACCCGTCGCCGTCGTTCGTGCCGTGGAGATACTCGCGCTTGGCCAGAGTGCCGAAGCCGCTCTCGGCGATGGCCTCGATCGCGCCGCTGGCCGCGGTCATCGCGTACTTCAGCGCGCCGACCCCCGTGGGAGCCACCGCCGGCCCCCACGTATCCGCGTCCTTCCAGTCGCGTCCGTCGACCCAGTAGCACCCGACGGAGATCGCACAGGGCGGTGTGTTCGTATAGGTATCGCCCTGGACGCCGGGCAGGCTCACCGCCCCATTGATCGGCAGGTTACCACGCTGCACCACCGCGGTGACCGTCTTGCTGGCCCCGTTGAAGGTGCCGGTCGACTTCAGGATCACGATCTTGTTGTTGTCCACCGAGGTGCTCGTGTCGAGCGTGTTGCCGCTGCCGATGAGCGCCTGATCGGTGTTCAGCGTGTTCAGGTCGTTGCGCAGCGTCACCGTGAAGGTGCCCGAGGACGAGGTCAGTCCCGGGAGGACCTGGCCCGTCACCAGCACCTTGCACGTGATTCCCGATCCACAGTTCACACCCCCGGTGGTAAGGCCGCTCCCCAGCAGGGTGGCGTCATCGAACGCCTTTCCGCCCAGCTGATTGAAGCCCCACTCGATCCCGCTCTCGGCCAGCTGGCGGGCCCGCGCGCCGTCGGAGAGGTTCCGCGAGATCTGCGGCTCCACCGCCCCGAGCGACATGAAGGTGATGGTGAGCATCGTCAGGACCATGAGAAGGATCATCGCGAGGGGAAGCGCCACCCCGCGCTCATTGCCAAGAAGTCTGCGCCACTTGCTCATACCGGCCTCCCGCCGTGTGACTTGGGTCATCGATTCCTCAACCGAACGCGGTCGGTCATCGTCACGTAGGCGCCCTGGTTCGCGGTCTGGGCGCTGATCGAGATGTCGACGATCCGCATGGCCTCTTGAGCCGACGTGACGTTGCTGTTCTCGTCACGGTACGTGAACGACAGCGCGGTGATGCCCGAGGCGATGGTCTGAGGGGTGGAGTCCACCACGCTCTCCTGACGCGTCAGGTTTCCTCCCGAGAGTGAGTACGTAACCTGCTCACCCCGGCACGCCGTCGCGGGGCACATCATCGGATCGGTCACGAGCACGGTGTTCTGAATCGGTGTGCACGGGACCGTGCAGGTCGAGCCATTCCAGTTGTACTGGAGCGTGAGCGCGGTAGCGCTCTGGCTCGTGATGGGATAGAACCGGTAGCAGGTCGTGCTGGCCGTATACAAGGGATAGTTCGTCGCGTTCGGGCAGAGGGTCGGATCCGACTCGGGGGTCAGGGGCTCGTAGCCGGCCTCGCGAAGGTCCTTGACCAGGCGCTCCATCGCCACCCGCACCGTCTGCTGGCCGTCGACCTGGGTCGTCCCGAACCAGTACGCCTGCTGTCCCGACATGACCAGCCCCAGCAGGCTCGCCATCACGAGACCCACGATGGCACAGACCACCAGCATCTCGGCCAGGGTGAAGCCACGCTCGTTGCCCATGACGTCTCCTCGACTCATCGGTTGGCCAGGAAGATCGACAGCGCGACCGATCGCTCCGTTGTGAGCACGCCCCGCCCGGTCACCGGACGGTAGAACACGTTCACGTCCACTCGGGCACCGGGTATGCCCAGCGCACCGCCGCCGGTCAGGTCAAGGGTGAGGGTCGTGGTTCGGCGGTAGGTGGAGGCCCCCGAGATCGAGCCGTAGGCCTCGGTGGCCGGCAAGTTGGCGGCCGTCAGCTGCACGAGGCCGGTCTGCCTCATGGCCAGCTCCTTGGCCTGCTCGATGCGCTGCTCGGCCAGGAAGACCGCCGTGCTCTGCTGGCGGCCAGCCTCCACGCCATCGACGCCGTAGCCAAACCCTGCACTCACGGCGATCAGGCCCACCGAGATGATGGCGCAGGCCACCAGGATCTCGGCCAGGGTGAACCCGGCCTGTCCGCGACGGGACTGCAATCGGCTCAAGGGGTGCATGCTATGGACCTCCACGGCTCCGGCCCGGGTAGACAGCAAGACAGGTGCCAGGCCAGATACGCGCCTCGCGGGCCAGAAGTCTCGATAAGTACCTGGAATCACGGGCCTGTTCGGTAGGAAACACGCACGAAATTGTTGCGGCGACGCGGGGTATCTACAAGTTGTGACAGGCGAACTACACGAACCGTCAGCCGCGGGACGGGATCAAGGGCCCTGGCCAGGCCTCCGTGGCCGACCCGAGCATCCCGGCGATCACGCGTCCCGGCTCAGCCCTCGACGCGATCCAGCCAGACCACCTCGAGCTGAGCGCCGCGGTCGAAGGAGTTCTTCGGGCCGTAATTCTTCACGCGCGGCGACCACGACGAGACGCTCTTCGGGTACGGGGTGTAGAGGTAGTACACCTGCGTGGCCGCGTGCCGCTGGATATCGTCGATGCTCTTCTTGCGTGACGACCTCGACGTGTACCGCCGCTGGGCCTCCAGCAGGACATCGAGCTGGGTGTCGGCCACGTGGCTGCGGTTGGTGGGCTGCCCGCTCCGGAAGAAGTTGTAGAGATAGCCGTCGACCTCCGTGAAGATGGACGATGGCCCCCAGGTCGCCTCGTCGAACTTGCCGAGGAGCGAGCCGCGGATGTACTGCCCGTACTCCTCGTTCACGATCTGCAGGTCCACCCCGATCTGCCGGAGATTCGACGCGAGCAACTCCAGGTCCTCGACGTATTCGGGACCGTAGCCCGGCCAGTTGGTGCACCGGACCTTGAGGCCCCCGGCAATGCCGGCCTCCGCCAGCAGCTTCCGGGCCAGCGCGGGGTTGTGGTCGAGGTAGCGGGCTCCCTCGCCGAGGTCCCGGGCGGGCAGCTTCCACTCCCGCATGGAGCTGGGCACCGGCCCGTGATCCTCGTAGCCCTGCCCTTCCAGATGCTGGGCCACCCACCTCTTCCGGTCCACGCCAAGGCTGAGCGCGCGGCGGACCCGTACGTCGCTGAAGGGGGGCTTGTCGGTGCGCATGGCCAGCGTGCGGACGGCGAGCCAGTCCCAGAACAGCACCGGGTAGCCCTGATTCGACCGCCGGAAGGAGGCCACATCCGAGCGCGGAATGCGCGCATCGTAGAAGGGGATGTCCACCTGCCCGGCCCGGAAGAGGGAGAGCTGGGTGGAGCGGTCCTTGATGAAGAGCCACTCGACCTTGTCGAGATAGGGCCGGCGCTGGTCGTAGTAGGTGGGATTCCGCGCGAAAACCGCCTTGACGCCCGGCTCGAAGCGCTCGAGCACGAAGGGGCCGCAGCCGATCAGCGACTCGGCGGCCTTGAAGTCGCCCAGCTTGTCTTCCACCTCCGGGGGCAGGATGGCGCTCCAGGGCTCGGCCAGGTTGTGGAGGAACGGGGCGAACGCGTCGCCCAGGTGGACGCGCACCGTGTACCGATCGAGTGTCTCGACCCTCTCCACCGGCCCGGGCAGCTTCGCGGTCGGTGACTTCCTCAGCGCCCGCTCCATCGTGTACTTCACGTCGGCGGCCACCACCTCTCGGCCGTTCAGCGGGGGCCTCGTCTCCCAGTGGACGCCGGGGCGCAGTTTGATGGTGTAGACCTTGCCGTCCGCCGACGCGTCGGCCCGGAGGGCGAGATCCAGCACCAGCGTGAAGTCCGACGGGCCGAAGCGGGCCCCGTAGACGAACTTGAACAGCGTGCGATGCACGAAGGACGAGACGAGCTGCGTCTGATCGGCGGCGGTGGCCTGGATATCGAAGGTGGAGGGCTCGATGCCGATGTGCTTCAGCACCCCGCCCCGGATCGGCCGCTCGTGGCCCCACGCCGGGCGCGGAACCGCGGTACCGGCGGCCATTCCGGCTCCGATCATGAGGAACCGGCGCCGCCCGAGCGCGGCAGGGCGGGCCCCCGGAGTCGACGGATCCATGCCCGCCGTGCCACGAGACATTGCGCGGGATTATAGCAGCGGGGCGCGAGTGTCGTGGCCCACCGGCTCGCAGTGGTTCAACGTGCGTAGGATCCAGCGCGGCCCGCTGAGCTCGAGGATGGAGAGCGCGCCGTAGTCCTGGCCGAGGGCGAGGAGTCGCTCGGGAGGGAGCCCGAGCACGCGGCACAGGATCGCGCGATTGCTCCCCCCGTGAGCCACCACCGCCACCCTACCGCCCGCATGGCGCGCCACCAGCGCCTCGAAGGCTGGCCAGACGCGCGCGTAGAGGTCCGGCAGGCTCTCGCCCTCGGGAAACTGGAAGCGGCCGACGTCGGCCATCCAGGCGTCGAAGGCGACCCGGTCGAGGGCGCGGATCTCCTCGGCGGTGAGTCCCTCCCAGCGGCCCATCGCGAACTCCCGCAGGGCGGGCTCCACGATCGCGGAAAGGCCGCGGGGAGCGGCCAGGATCTCGGCGCTGCGGCGCGTGCGCACGAGGTCGCTGCAGTAGATCGCGTCGAGTGGGCAGCCGCGCAGGCGGTGAGCGAGAGCGGCCAGCTGGGCCTCGCCCAGCGGGGAAAGCGGCACGTCGAGGTGACCGATGAACCGGCGGGTCTCGGCGCCGATCACGCTGCCGTGGCGCACGAGACAGACGGTGGTGACGCTCAGATCAGTCCCCGGTGGATGGCGGCCACTCCGCCCAGGAGGACGCCCAGCTCCGCCAGCTCCACGACCGCGCCCAGCACGTCACCGGTGAGCCCGCCGAGCCGGACCGCCGCGAACCCGGCCCACAGCATCGCGGCGCCCCAGGCCGCCGCCGCGATCGCGACGCCCCACGGGCCCAGCAGCCAGGCCGCCAGCGCGACGCCGCCCACCGCGTGGGCGAGGCCGGCCCACCGCGACAGGGAAGCCACGAACGCGGCGCCGAGCCCCTGCCCCGGCGTGGCCGGGGGCAGCCAGGCGCCGGCGAGGATCGGGGTCACGCGACCGATCACGGGGGCCAGCACGAGGAGCCGATACCGGACGGGGGCGGAGAGCCCCGCGAGCGCGGTCACGGACAGCAGGAGGAACAGGGCGAGGCCGACGGCGCCGAATACTCCGATGCGGCTGTCCCGCATGATCGCGAGACGCCGCTCGCGGTCCCGGCCGGCCAGCCCGTCGAGGCAATCGGCCAGCCCGTCGAGGTGGATCGCGCCGGTCGCGGCCTTCCACGCGGTCACGAGGAGCGCCGCGCCGACGAGTGGCGGGAAGACGGCGTCGATGAGCCGGCCCGCCCCCGCGAGCAGTGCGCCCAGCATCAAGCCGACCACCGGGAACCACCAGGCGGCGCGGCCGAGCGCGGTGGGCTGCGCTTCCCGGCCGGGAACCGGGACGACGGTCAGGAAGCGGAGGGCCAGGATCAACGAGCCCATGCTCGTGGGGCGGCGGCGGCCACGCCGCTCAGACGGGCAGGACCGGATTGCGTCGAGTCGGGAATTCGAGCTGCTTGGACTGAGCGTACGCGAGGCGCTTGATCAGCTCGTCGCGCAGCTCGGAGCCACCCACGATGCCATCCACCAGCATCTCGGACGCGAGCTTGTAGATGTCGACGTCGCGGGCGTACTCCTCGCGCTTCTGCTGGACGTAGGCGGGGCGCTCCGACTCCGGAAGCTCCATGATCTTGTTGTAGTACACGGCATTGATCGCGGGCTCGGGCCCCATGATGGCGACCTGCCCCTGAGGCAAGGACAGGGCCGCGTCCGGCTCGAAGGCCGGCCCGCACATCGCGTACAGCCCCGCCCCGTAGCACTTGCGCACGACGACACAGATCTTCGGCACGGTGGCCTGCGAGGTCGCGAAGACCATCTTGGCCCCGTGGCGGATGATCCCCGCCCGCTCCACCTTGGTGCCCACCATGAAGCCCGAGACGTCGGCCAGGTACACGAGCGGGATATTGAACGCATTGCAGAGCCAGATGAAGCGCGCCGCCTTGTCGGCGGAGTCCACCATCAGCACGCCGCCCTTGACCTTGGGCTGGTTGGCGACCAGCCCGACCGCGCGCCCGCCCACCCGGGCGAAGCCGACGATGATCTCCCCGGCGAAGAGCCGCTTGATCTCGAAGAACGACCCGGTGTCGACCACCCTGTCGATCACCTCGTACATGTCGAACCACTTCCGCTGATCGTAGGGGACGATCTCCTCGATGGATCGCCCCGGCTTGGGCGGCGCCGCCTCCACCGGAGCGGACCGCTCCCGGAAGGAGCCGGGCATGTAGCCGAGGTAGCGCCGGCAGAGATCGATGGCCTCCTCGTCGGAGGCGGCCAGCACGTCGCCGCAGCCCGACACCGTGCAGTGCATGCGGGCGCCGCCCAGCTCCTCCAGCGTGGTCTTCTCGCCGATGGCCATCTCGACCATTCGCGGCGAGCCCACGTAGAGGCTCGCCTTGCCGTCGACCATGATGACGCAATCGGTGAGGGCGGGCAGATAGGCGGAGCCCGCCGGCGACGGCCCGAAGAGGATACAGACCTGCGGCACGACCCCGGAGAGCTGCACTTCATTATAGAAGATGCGCCCGGCGTGGAAGCGCCCGGGGAAGATCTTGATCTGCTCGGAGATGCGCCCGCCCGCGGCGTCCACCAGGTAGAGCAGCGGCACCTGCAGCCGCTGGGCGCGCTCCTGGATCCGCACGATCTTCAGGACGGTCTTCTCGCCCCACGAGCCTGCCTTCACCGTGTAGTCGTTGGCCATGATGCACACGGTACGGCCGCTGACCGTGCCCACGCCGGTCACGACGCCGTCGGCGGGAGTGTCGGGCTCCTGGTTGCGCGCGAAGAGGAAATCCTCCTGGAACTCGGTGCCGGGATCCAGGAGGAGCTTCAGCCGGTCGCGGACGAAGAGCTTGCCTTCTTCCTTGAGCTTGTCGCGATACTTGACGTGACCCTGCTCGATGCGGCTCCGTTCCTGCCGGTAGCGCTGCTCGCTCACGGATTCGAGGGATTCGGATTGGCCCAGAGGATGATGATCAGCACACCGTTGCCGTAGGGCGGACCGCCCAGGACCGCGGGCGCGCCCGGGGCGGCCAGGATGCTGGCGTTCATCTCGGGATGCTCGCCCCGCAGGAGGCGCACCCGCATGCGCACGGACGTGCCGTGGAGCTGATCCGGCGTCACCTCGAGCCAGCGCTCGCCCGGTACCGCGAAGCGCTGCTGGGCGCCCAGCGGCCCCTCGACACGCTGGCGGTCGAGCGTCGTGTAGTCGGTGTAACGGAATAGCGTCTGCAGTCGCGGGAGGAGCCGCCGGAGTCGCTCGTCGGTCTCGGGCTCCGCCTTCGGCCCGGGCGAGACCTGCGAGCTCTTGGGGCCGACCTGCCCTTCGCGGGCGCTGGACGCCTCCATGATACGGACGCCGAACCGGATGATCTGCTGCGCCTCGACCGGGGCGGCCCACGCCAGCGTGAGGCCGAGCCAGAGGATCAGGGCGAGCATCGGCCCGAGGAGCCCTTTGAGACGCTTGCGCGCGTTATGCAGCCTGGACATCACGGTCCCGATCGGGCAGTTCAGCACCTCGGCGATCTCGCGATACGAGAGGCCCTCGACGTCACTCAGCATGATAATCGTTCGGGCCTTGGGCGGCAAGGCGTCGAGCGCGCGCCGGATGCGCTCGCGCTGCTCGGCCCGCATCGCCGCCTGGTCCGGCCCACCGCCCGGATCGGGCGTCGTGCGCGCCCATTCCTCCTCGGTCACCCGCTCCGGGCCGAAGGCGCGCGCCTGGGCGCCCCGCTGCCGGTGACGATCGGTGGCCACGTTGATGGTGATGCGGAAGAGCCACGTGTAGAAGGCCGACTGTCCCCGGAACGTCGGCAACGAATGAAACGCTCGGACGAATGCTTCCTGGGCCACGTCCCACGCCTCCTCGCGGTCGTGCAGGACCTGGTAGGCCAGGCGCCACACCCGCTGACGATACTTCTCGACGAGGGGCTCGAACGCCGAGGCATCTCCGGCGATGCACCGCTGGATGAGCTCGCGCTCGTCGATTCCGGAGGACTCCGGGAGCCCGGCGGAGCCGGACGGCGTGTCGGACGGCATCACGACCGGACCCGGCCGTGGCCCTCGCGCCCCTTATCCGATGATCGGTTGGACGGCAGGAACGTTGCCCGCATTCACGGCCGGCGCCGCGGGGCGGCCCCCCGGCCGCCGGGGGGCGCGGCCGAGCCGCCCAGCAGCGCGTCCACGCCAAGCAGGTAGCTGGCCGGCCCGAAGCCCGAGATCTGTCCGACCGCCGCGGCCGCCACCACCGAGTGGTGCCGGAACTCCTCGCGGGCGTGGATATTGGAGAGGTGCACCTCCACCACGGGCACGCGCACCGAGGCCACCGCATCCCGCAGGGCGATCGAGTAGTGGGAGAGCGCGCCGGGATTGAAGACGACGCCGCGGAACCCTTCTCGCGCCGCCGCCTGGATCCAGTCGACCAGCTCGCCTTCGTGATTGGACTGCCGGCAGACCGCACGCGCGCCGCGGCTCTCGGCGTGACGCTGTACGGCGCGGTTCACCTCCGCGAGCGTGACGCGGCCGTAGACGGCCGGCTCGCGGGTGCCGAGGAGGTTGAGGTTCGGACCGTGGAGCACGAGGATGGCGGGCGCGGCGCGGCGTGCCATTGGTGGGAGAGAATACACCGCCCGCGGCGACCGCGGCAAATACCCGAGGCCCGCCGCTCCGTACTATGCTCCCCCCTCAGGCGGGCGCGTCGCGTGGAGCGTCGGGGCGCTGGTGCGCGGGCAGGGCCGAGGCCACGACCGCCTGCACGCGATGGGCGAGATCGCGCGCGGCCCCCTTCACATCCGACTCCGCGGGAGGCGCGATGACCGGATGATAGATGATGGTGAGGCGGCCGGGTCGCGGCAGCCGCCGATCCGGCGGCCAGGATTCGTGACCGCCGATGATCGTGACAGGCATGATGGGCACGCCGAGCGAGCAGGCCAGCCGGAATGCGCCGAGCCGGAAGCGCTGCACGCGTCCGTCCTGGCTGCGCCCGGCCTCGGGGAAGATCATGACCGCTTCCCCGGCGTGCAACAGCCGCACCGCCGTCCGCGTGGCCCCGGCGTCGGCGCCCTCGATGTCCACCGGAAAGGCCCGCAGCCGGCGGATGAGCCAGGCGAGGCCCCGGACGCGGAACAGCGCGTTCCAGGCCATGTAGTGGACGCGCCGGCGCACCGGGATCGTCGCGAGGACGGGATCGGCGAAGGTGACGTGGTTCGGCACGATGAGGAGAGGCCCCGAGCGGGGAACGTGATGGACGCCTTCGAAGCGGATGCGGAAATACAGCCGCGCGCCGAGCCAGATCAGCGGGCGGAAGGCGTCGACCACGGGCGTGCGCACGGCCCGATAGTGCCACGCCGCCCCTGACGCCGACAATGGCCGAGGCCGCCACGCGCCCGCTCGTCATCGCCCATCGCGGCGCCTCCGCCGACGCGCCCGAGAACACCATCGCCGCGTTCGAGCTGGCCCTCGAGCAGGAAGCCGACGGGATCGAGCTGGACGTCCATCTTTCGGCCGACGAGCACCCGGTGGTGATCCACGACTTCACGCTCGAGCGCACGACCGACGGCGCCGGCCCCGTGAGCGATCACACCGTCCGCGAGCTCAAGCGCCTGGACGCGGGCGGCTGGCGCGATCGCCGATTCCGCGGGCAGCGGGTCCAGACGCTCCAGGAGGTCCTGGAGCGCTTCCGCGACCGCGCCCGCTTCTGGGTGGAGCTGAAGGGCGGCTCCGCGCTCTATCCCGGCATCGAGGAGCGCGTGGTCTCGCTGCTCGAGATCTACGACGTCGTTGATCGCGCCCTGGTCCAATCCTTCGACCACGAAGCCATCGCGCGGATTCGCGCGACGAGCCCGGAGATCCGGGTCGGCGCCCTGGTGGCCCAGGCGCCGCTCGACGCGGCCCTCCTGCGGCCGGGAGCCGCGAACGCGATCTGCCCCGGGGCACACCTGCTCACGGAGGAGGTGCTGTCGGCGATCCGAGGAGCCGGTCTGGAATGCTACGTCTGGACAGTCAACGAGCCGGCCCAGATGGACCGGCTCGTTGGGTGGGGCGTGAACGGAATCATCACCGACCGGCCGGGCGTGCTGCGTGCCCGGCTCGGCCGGTAGGTGAGATCAGCGGTCAGTCGTCCTCGGGCTCGTCGGCGTCCGCCGTGGCAACTACCGCCTCCAGGTGCGGCAGCATCCGCTCGAGCCGGTCCTGACAGCGCACGCAGGTGGTCACTTCGGGCATGGCGCGCAGGCGCGCGGGGGCGATCGCCTCACCGCACTCCTCACACACCCCGTACTCCCCACCCCGCAGCCGCTCGAGGGCCTCGGCCAGCTTGTTGGCGCGCTCCACCAGCAGGCTCCGGGTGGCAAAGTTCATCTCCCGATCCTCGTTCAACCGGATGACGTCGACCTCGTCGGCCAGCGGTGAGTTGTCGCCCAGACCGCCACCGAGCTCTTCCAGCTTCGCCCCACCCATGTGCCGGATGCGCTGCATGGTGTGGCTGAGTTCTCGCTCAAGGCGCTTCTTGATCTCGTCCATCGTCCTCTCCCTCCTGGGCTTCGGGTCACCGTGACCCCGCCCGGCTGGCCGTCCTGCGTGCAAGGCCTATGCCTGGACAGCGCACGAGAGAGACGGGATAAAACCGCCAATATTCGAGGGACATCAGCGGTGGACGTGAGCACCCCCGGGCAGATTGCCCGAAGCCATACTGGGAAAATTCGGCAGCGGGTGTGTCAATTCTCGCCGAAACTGACAAGGTCGGCCTGGTCCAGCGGCAGGACAGAGTCGAGTTCCGCGACCTGGAAGGGCCGAACCTAGGCGGCGACCGGCAGCGTCATCCTGAACGAACTGCCCTGGCCCAGGACGCTTCTGGCGGTGAGTGACCCCCCGTGGGCCTGCACGATCTCACGGCTTATGGGCAACCCTAGCCCAGCCCCTTCCGGCTTGGCGGTCAGCGTGTCTCCCACCTGGCGGAACTTCTCGAAGATCGCGCCGATCTGCCCCGGTGGGATGCCGACTCCGGTGTCCTCGACCTCCACGACGGCTTGGCTCGCCTCCTGGTAGGTGCGGACATGCACGCGCCCCTGGGAAGGGGTGAACTTCGCGGCGTTGGAAAGCAGGTTGGTCAGCACCTGGATGATCTTGTCTCGATCGGCGAGAACCTCCTGGTCACCGGCGGAGGCGTCGACCACAAGCGTGATCGCCTTGTCGTCGAACAGGGAACGGTTGGCCTCGACCGCATGGATCACCACGTCGCCGAGCCTCAGCGGCTCGAGCCGCCACTCCATCTTCCCCGCTTCGATTCGTGACAAGTCCAGGAGCTGGTTGATCATCCGCGAGAGCCGCTGGCTCTCTTCGGCGATGATGGCGAGGAACTGCTCCTGCCGATCCCGGGACATCTCGCGGGCCGCGAGGAGATTCTCCGAAAGTGAGCGGATCGAGGTCAGCGGCGTGCGGAGCTCGTGGGAGACCGTGGAGACGAAGTCGCTCTTGAGGCGGTCCAGCTCCTGGAGCCGCCGGTTCGCCTCCTCGAGCTGAGCGGTACGCTGGCTCACTTTCCCTTCCAGCGCCCGCGACAGGTCCCCCAGCTCCCGGTAGAGCTGCGCGTTGTGCAGCCCGAGCCCCAGCTGAACGGCGAGGGTGCGGAAGAACTGGAGGAACTCGGGCGAGAAGTAGACACGCCCGGTTGACGAGTACGCCGATAGCACTCCGATGGGGCGCTCCTCGATCGCGATGGGCGCGTGAACGAAGGACCGCGGCGCGGGCATCTCACGGGCGGGCAGCACCAGGGGCTTCCGGATGAGGGTGGCATCCTCCACCACCACCAGCCGGTTGTCCAGGAAGCATTCGCCAAAGTAGCTCGCGCGGGAAGCCGGATCCCCCGTGGCGAAGTCACCCCCCGGCGGGAGCCCCGCCTGGCTCTTCACCCGGAGGCGCCCGTCCGGATCATGCTGGCGGATGATGAGGAGATCGAATTCGAACTCGCGGGTCAGGAGCTCGACGACCCCATCCATCATCTGCTGGGGATCGAGAGTGGATGCGATCCGGCGGGTGGCCTCGTTGAGCAGGCTGAGCTCCCGGACGCGGCGCTGGAGATCCTCGCGGCTCTGCTCGAGGGACTGGGAGACCTTCCCGAACACGTCGTAGATGGCCTCGAAGCGGCCCGTGGCGACCTGGCCCAACCCTTCGACGATGGCTTGCGCCGAGGCGGTACCGACCGCTCCCGAAAGGGTTCGCTCGGCGAACTGCAGCAGCTCGCGGCGATCGGATTCCGTGAGTAGCTGCGGGTCACGCGTGCCCCGCGCCTCGAAGAAACCCCGGAATGCCGCCTGCGCCTTGTCGCGCCCCGTGAATTTGCCGACGAGCTCTTGCAGGCCCTCCGGCGTGAGCGCCTGGCTTCCCAGGGGTGCCGGCACGCGGGGCTCTTTGCGCCCGAACACCCCGACGAAGCGCTCGGCCTGGGCCACCTCGATGGCGGACGGCCGCGAATAGAGCGACACCAGGGCGAAGGCCGCCACGTTGAGGGCGAGTGACCAGAAGACCGTGTGGGCCCAGAGTCCCATTCCGCCGACCCCGAACAATTGCTCCGGGCGGAGCCATTCGACGCCGAAAGGGCCGGCGGTGATCAGGCTCTCCGGGACCCAGCCGGACCGGACGAAGGAGGGGAGGAGCAGCGTGTAGCACCAGACGAGGAATCCCGCCCCGAGGCCAGCCAGGGCTCCAGCCTTGGTGCCACGCTTCCAATACAGGCCGGCGAAGAAGGCGGGCGCGAACTGGGCGACGGCGGCGAAGGAGATGAGCCCGATATTGACCAGCGTGTAGGACTCGCCGATCGCATGGTAGTAGACGTAGCCGAGGAAGATGGTCAGGGCGATCGCCAGACGCTTGCTGTTGATCAGGAGCCCCGAGATGTCCCCCGTGACCCCGCGGCGGACGAACCAGGGCACCACCAGATTGTTCAGGATCATGGTGGAGAGCGCGATGGACTCCACGATGACCATTCCAGTGGCGGCGGAGATCCCGCCGATGAACGCGAAAAGAGCGAGCCACTGCTGCTGGGCGTGCATGGGGAGCGTGAGGACGAAGTAGTCGGCGGAGGTCGGGCCGGCTCCCGGGAAGGTCAGGAGGCCGCCGAAGGCGATGGGGAGCACGAAAACGTTGATCAGCAGCAGATAGGCCGGAAACATCCACATGGCGGTCTTGATGTGAGACTCGTGCGTGTTGCCGATGACCGCCATGTGGAACTGCCTGGGCAAGAACATGATCGCCATCATGCTGAGCCAGGTGAGGGCCGCCCAGTCGCCGTACGAGAAGGCGGGATCCCCTCCGAGCATGCGCGCGTACTCGGGCCGGCCCGCGACGCGATCGAAGACGTCCACGAACCCGGCGAAGAGTCCGTAGGTGACGAAGAGACCGACGGCCAGAAAGGCGACGAGCTTCACCAGTGACTCGAAGGCGATGGTCGCCACCAGCCCCTCGTGGCGCCTCGAGGAGTCGAGGTCCCGAGCCCCGAACATGATGCCGAACACGGTGAGGATCACCGCGGTGCCGAAGGCGGTGTCGGCGTAGAACGGCCGGCTCGCCGACGGCACGAGCATGGTCGGAATCGTCGGGTAGCGGAGGAGCACCTCGAAGGTCTGTGAGATCGCCTTCAGCTGCAGCGCGATGTAGGGCGTGATGCCGACCACCATGATCACGGCCACCACGCCCCCCAGCAGAGTGGACTGCCCGTAGCGGGCCCCGAGGAAATCGGCGATGGACGTGATGCTGTTGGCCTTCGCGATGCGGACGGTCTTGCGGAGGACGAACCACCAAACGAGCGCCATGATCGTGGGACCGAGGTAGATGGGCAGAAAGCCCACGCCCGAGGCGACCGCCCGGCCGACGCTGCCGTAGAACGTCCACGACGTGCAGTACACGGCGAGGGAGAGGGAGTAGATCACCGGGCTGTCGATCAGACTCCGACCCGCTCGGGCCTGCCGGTCTCCGTAGTAGGCGATGGCAAACAGCCCGAGGACGTAGATGAGGGCGACGGTGAGGATGCCCCAGGCGGTCAGCACGACGGCCTCACTCCTCGTCGTCCCAGCGGCGGCGGGCCAGCGCCAACACCGCGGCGATCCCGGCGATCCAGACCCCGAAGAGATACAGGTAGAGGGCGGGAATGCCCGCCACCGCCGCGTGCCGGTTGAAGATCGCGAGAACGGGGAAGTTCAGCAGGAGGGCGCCGAGGACGAACAGGAGCGCCAGCTTCTCGCCCACACCCCTCATGACGGGAGCATCCTGCGTGTGCGAGCGGCGCGCGCGGCGTCCAGCGCCTGCCCCAGGGTCCGGATCTGGCGCTTCCCGAGGAGCTCGAGGAGCCGCACGAAGACCTCTGCCGTCGCAAGGGCGTCGCCGAGCGCCGAGTGACGAGCCTGGATCCTGACCCCCAGCCGCGCGGCAACCGCGTCCAGATCGTGGTCCGGGGTCGATGCGTGCACCGCCTGCGACAGGAGGAGCGAGTCCAGCACCGCGCGCGTCCCCGTCAGCGACGGCAACCCGAGTCGCACCACGTCCGGCTCCAGGCAACGCAGATCGAACCACACCTCGTGGCCGACCAGCACGGCCCCCTCGGCAAATCGAAGGAAAGCCGGGAGAACCACATCGATCAAGGGAGCCTCGGCCACCATCGCGTCCGTGATGCCGTGGAACCTGATGCTCCCGGCCGGGATCGGACGCCCCGGGTTGACGAGCGCATCGAAGACCTCGCTCCGTCTGATCACTCCGTCCCGGACGCGGACCCCGGCGATGGACAGAACCCGGTCGCCCGCCTCCGGGTGGAGCCCCGTCGTCTCGGTGTCGAGCACGACGAAGGTCAACTCGTCGAGCGCGCGCGCGCGGTCGGCGGGGAGCAGGGATCGTTCCATCTGGTCGAAGAAGGAGAAGTCGTAGAAGTCCCGCCGCCAGTCCGGCCCCGCCTCGCCGTCCCCGAACCCGGAGACGGTGCCGGCTCCCACGAACCGCGCCCCGGACGGCGGAGACCCATCTCCGGTGCGGCTGGACTCTCGCGTCTCCTCCAGCGGGAGCGTGAACCGGAAGGCCACGCGGTCCGCCTCGGCGACCGCCCACGCCTCGCCGGCGTGGCGGCGAACGATTTCCCTCACGCTGAGACGCCCGGCCGGCCCCACCGTGACGGACACATCCAGCAGCTCCTCGAGCCGCGCCAGCGTGGCCTGTCCATCGGCTCCGGCCTCGATCTGCATCACCTGGCCCCGGCGGCGAGAGCTTCTCACCCACACGCCGCCAGCCGGCGTGCGAAGCGCGAGGAGGTGGCCGAGCAGATGGGCGAAGGCGGCGCTCAGCGCCGAGACCTCCGCCCGTAGCCGGGGCTCCGGAGTGAGGGCTTCGACGCGCACCGCATCCCGGTCCGTCTCGTCGCGCGCAAGACGTCGCAGGCTCACCACGATCAGGTCACTGACCGTAATCTGCTCGAAGTGCCACGGCGCGTGGGCCAGCCCCATCAGCGAAGGAACGCCGACGGACGCCACGAGCCCCGAGAGACGCACGGCCTCGGCATGGATCGCCTCGAGAAGAGGGCGGCTCCCATTCCCGGGAGCGAACGAGGGATCGCCGAGCAAGCTCTCCGACAGGGAGCGGACGGAGGAGAGCGGACCGCGCAGGGCCTCGAGCGTCTCGGTGAGAACACGCCGCTGGTCTTCCTCTCGGCGGGCCGGCCGGCTGACGTCCCGCAGGGCCAGGATGAAGCCGGTGATCCTTCCGTCCCCGCCGAGGAAGGGAGTCATACCCGCGTGCAGGACCGCCCCACTCGCCGGCTGCAAGCTGAAGCGCTCGGCGGTGCTCTGCCCGGCTCGCAGCCGGTCGAGGAAGTGGGCGACCTTCTCCCGGTCCAC